>OMKS01000459.1_pt1 | contig 38351 bp, 31 predicted proteins | sample 1674721 | NCBI WGS metagenome assembly OMKS01 (sample SAMN06264996, study PRJEB25208) | sediment metagenome | isolation source: hot spring sediment | place: USA: California | collected 2014-09-02 | reverse complement strand
CTATCTTACAAATCATGCTGAAGAAATATATTAGCTTTTTTATTATCTCGATTTGCGCGCTCGTTTTCTCCTGTGCGCCAAGGCCATCGTTCGATGCGGTGAAGGTGCTCTTCGATGAGCTTGCGAGGTCGGAGGAACACTTCTTCGGGAACAACTGGAAGGCCTTCGACGCTCTCGAGTGCGCGTTCGACCGCGACCCCGACGAACGTAGAGCGTTCGGGCTTTTCTCGACGTTTTACTTCGCCACTACCGAGCAATCTTTCGATGAGGTCTCGCATATCGATATTCGCGCGATGGTTGAGTATATGGGCAATCTATTGGAATCGACGCCGGAGGGCGGAATTATCATCGTTGGGGGGAGGGACAACTATCGCCTCGCCCGTTTCGCGAGCGCGACGAAACCTTCTTTTAGGTCTGTCGCGGTGATAAACATTGATTTCATTCCCGATGTAAGATATCGCAGACATATAAGCAGAAAGCACGGAATCGAAATCCCCGATGAAGTTGCCCAGAGGATCATAGGCGATGTTCATCCCAAATTGCTGTGGGATATAATGCTCGACTGGTTCGTCTCATCGAGCGGCAGAGATGTCTATCTTGGCATGGATTTACCCGCTATGGGCGGACGCAAGAGCTACTTTGTCGGCCAGGGAAGGCTATATACGGAGAGCCTCACCGATGAAGAGCATAAGGAGCTTGTCCTGCGGCTCTTCTCGGAGGGATATTCCTATGAGCACTGCAACTCCGGCTGGGGGAAGTTCAGCGAGAAGGCGAACTCGATGGTGCAGACTTATGGTGAAGGTCTCGTCTATACCGCCGGCGGATGGTTCACTGAGGGCGACACGGCATCGGCGGAATCGCTGGCGATTGTCGCTTTCGAGAGGCTACCGCACCATTGGCAACCGGTGAACCTTCGGTTTGTCATGGAAAGTGACCCATCGCCGGAGCTTCTGGACACACTCATCGCGCGCCTCGATACATTTACCGCGAAATTTCCGCGGAATCGTCAGGCTGTCGCGCTTCTCAACAGATTACGTGAAAGGCGGGAAAGCGGATGATAGAGGAACGCTCAAAGCTCGCCGGCACGGAGCTTGTCGAGGCGTCTTCAGCCGTCGTGAACTCGCGTTTCGTAGGCAGGGACGGCATTCTCAAGCGCTTCGGCGAAATACTGGATTATCCTTTAACCGGCAAACCCATGCCCACAGTCGTTTTGCGGGGAAGCGGCGGCTCGGGCAAGAGTTGGCTACTATATCGTTTCGCGCAGGAGATAGCTGAAAGGCGAATTCCTTACCTCGTTTTGGATGGCCGGCTCAAAGCCTCGCGGCTCCCCGGAGGTTTCGAGCTTATCGCCCGTGAGCTTGCCGACCGATACGGCTTCAGGACGCCCCGATTCAACAAAGTTTATGAGATTTACGCGCGGCGCTTCTTGGGAATCGAATCGCTCGATGAGCCACAGGAAGACGGCGGCCTTTTGAAAGAGCTTTTCCGTTCGTTTCGCAAAGAGCCAGAGGACGAAAATCCCCAGCCCTCGGCCATCCGGAAAATTTATGGCGACGACTGGGAGCGGCGTCTTCCGGCGAGACCGCCATTCGAGCACCTCAATGCGCTGGCGCTGGCGCTGGCCGAGGATATCGATTTATCATTTCAAAAGAAAAAATACCCTTTCATTGCCCTGCTTATCGATGACTGGGACGAATATTGGGACAGATTTTATCCCCACTGGCTAACGCTTCTCAATAAATCGAGCAGGCTTCTTGCGGTTATTGGAACGCCTTCGTCGCGTTCGTTTGATGACTCCATCGACATTCCCGTGCCGCCTTTCGATGAGGGTGAGGCTCGCTCGGCTCTCCGGCGGCGCGGAATCGAGGCCAATCACGCCGTTGCGGGGATTGTCGCCGAGAGCGGCGGCAACCCTCTGGTGATATCGCTCTCTTCGTCCCTCGCGGAGCTGATTTCGCGTTCGGGAGACATAATCAAGAGCGACACATTCAAGCGTCCGGAGAAGGAAATCTTCGTGGATTATCTCTTGAGTTCTATTATCGAGAGGCTCCGTGACTCCGAGCGTGAGGCGCTCTATGCGGTCGCCCACACCTCCGGCCTGACCATTCGCGACCTTCTGGAGCTTTTCCCCGAGGAGCCGAATCTCGCGGAAAACATCTCAGCGGTGTTCGGGGTAATTCCCTGCGAGGCTATGCATTTCGAGAAATCGCCGGTGGCGATTCACCGTTCTCTTGCCGGAAGGCTCAAGCTTTCGGAGACGCCGCATCTTCCGGGAGACCGCAACATATTGAAGCGTTGCGAGAACATGGGCATTGCCGCAAACATCGAACGTTTCGAGACGCTCGCAACTCGAATCGAAGCGAGGCTGGAGGGCGCATCGGCACTGTCTAAAGCAATCGAGCGGATAACTTATTATCTACATACCGGTCAAATCGGCTCTGCGGAAGATATTTGGCGCGCAGGGGAGCCAGTTTTTGAAAATCGGGGGCTTCGCGCCGTCCATCGTGCCATCGGAGACGAACTTCTACAAATTATACTGTCTCCCGATTCTCGCGCGAAGTTTTTCGATAGGCTCGAGTGCGAGTTTCCGGAGGAGGAGGGCGCACGAAGACTCGAGTTTGCGCGGGCACTTGCCGATAAGGCCAGAAGAGACGACGCCCTCAACGAGCTTCATGACACGGTTTCATTGCTGTCATCGGCAATCACGGAGACCTCGGGCAAAGAGCCATCGCTGTGGCTCATCCGCGGCGATACGCTTAAGCTGGCCTCGGAGCTTTTGCTTCCGACGGCGGCGTATCGCGATGCACTCTCCGGCGCGGAGAAGGCGGCGGAGTCATATCGCCGCGCCCGCGAGGCCGGCCTCGATTGCGCCGGTGTAATCTCGCTGAAAATCGCCGAATCGCTTGTATTGGCGGCCAAAGCGAGCAGAGGCCTCGGCGAGACGAAAACCGCAACGACATGGCTCGAGCGCGCACGGGAGAATATAGCGGCGGCATCGGAGGCACGGCAGACGAAGCTTCCGGACATTGCTTTGCTCTCGGCGCGGACGCACGCGCTTCGCGGAGAGATTTTCGCCGCGCGTGAGAGTTTCGACTCGGCAGAGGAGTTCTTTCTCGCCGCGCTCGAGGAAATCGACGCGATGGCCGTCCACTTCGACATATCCAACCCGCGTGTCATTGCTTTTCGCGCGGGAGTTTTCACTTCGCTGGCCGAACTTCTTTTTAAGTCCGGCTCGGAGGATGCGGCTTTCGAGAATATAAACAAAGCACAAGCCGCGTATGATGAATACGAGGAGGCAATCGGCGGTAGCGACCGCGAAAGTCTCATGGGGCGTGGCAAAACGCTACTTCTCAAGAGCGAGATTCTCGCGGTGGATAACACGAACGGCGCAGTCATGGCGGCGCGCGAGGCCGACGGCTATTTCAGGCGTGCATGGTCGATAGAACAATCCGCCGAGTCCGCATTCGGCCGTATCGACGCACTAATTACTATCGCCGAACTTCTCTCTCTGGAGGATCGCGCCGACGAGAGCGTTTTCGAGGAAGTCGAGCGGATTTTCAAGGAAAAAACGATTATCGATGCCGCGCCGATCGCGCTTCTCGAGCGGCGTATTCGTCTCTACAAAGCGCAGGGAACGGCGCTTTTCCGTAAGGGAAATTTTTCCAACGGCGCGAGGTTTTTCTCCGCCGCGATAAAACTTTACGGCGAAATCAGCCAGATAGCGCCGGACTACCCCTTCGCCGGCGATGTCGCGGAGCTTCAGATGGCGTTGTCTGTTGCCCTCAAAAAAAGCGGCGAGCCTGCCGAAGCCTTCATCTGTCTGCAGAGAGCGCAGGAGGCGTTCGAGTTCGCCGCCGATAATCGTATGCAAGAGGGGCTTAAGCGAATACTTCACTCCGCGATAACCATATATAACGAACTCGGCTCTGTAGGCAAAGATGAAGATGCCTTCGAGACTGCGCTTTTCATTCTCGAACTTTCCGCCAAGGTCGGCGGCCCGGAAGTTCTCGAGACCGGGCAGGACTTGCTTCTCTATTGGGAATCTCAAGAACTGACATCGCGCGATAAACGCCGCCTCGATGAATCCGCGCAGGCATTGCGTGAGCTTTGGGGAGAGTTCTAACCCTCGCGAAAGTGTTCACACAAGTGCTTTCAGCTAACCGTGCGCTTTGGGGCGTCGGCCCCCCCTGCGATTTTATAAATCGCAGGGGGGAGCGAAGTAGTCGGTGCAGAGGCTTCTGCTTAACGGCGACAATCCTGCCCCGACTACTTCGCTGGCCGTTTACGGCCGCCGACGCCCCCTCGTTTGCCGACAAAAAAGCGAACTTTGCGGTGCGCTTTCAACTTGTTTCGAGCGGATAAAACCGATATAATAATGATATGCGTATTTCGGCGAGGACATGGGCTTTCATCATTTTCGGGCTTTCGGCCGCCGTTTTCATCGCGACGATGGAGCCATCGGTAGGCCTTATCGACTCGGGCGAACTCGCGCTGGCTTGCTCCGAGCTGGGAATCGCACACCCAACGGGATACCCGCTTTATAGCCTATTAGGCCGAATATTCAACATAATTCTGCCGGTCGAGCCGGTGGTGGCGTCGAATTTTTTCTCGGCGATAATGGGCGGCGTTTCGGCGGTGTTAGTCTTCTTCATCGCACATCTAATCTTACTCTCGATTGCGAAATCCGCAGGCAGTATCGAGTTGCGCCTATTAGCATCAACAACCGCTATTCTCTTCGCCTTCTCGCGGACTTTTTGGGCGGAGGCGACAATCACGGAAGTTCACGCCCTCGATACAGCGCTGAACCTCGCAGGGCTATATTTCATAGTTCTTTGGGCAAAGCGCGACGAGGGCAGAATGTTTCTGGCGGGGGCGTTCATCTTCGGGCTTTCGTTCGGCGCGCACATGCTGACGCTCATGTTCGCCCCGGCGGTTTTGATTATTGCGATATTCGCTCGCAAACACTTGTCGTTGAAGCTTCTGGCGGCATCGATAGCGCTTTTCGCGCTGGGGTTGACAGTATATGTATATTTACCTGTGCGTGCAAACTGCTCGCCCATTGCGAACTTCGGCGACCCATCGACATGGGAGCGATTTTTCCGCCACATCTCGGCGTGGCAATACCGCGTGTGGATGTTCGACCGCCCCTTCGTGGAGTTATTCTCGGTATTGAAGGACTTCGGCGTTCAGCTAATGCGCGACGCGACGGTCGTCTCGATTCCGCTCGTCGCGCTCGGCGGGATTTTCATGTTTCGCCGTTGGAAAGCGATATTCTGGGCGCTATTGGCGATATTCATCTTCGATGTGCTCTATTCGCTTAATTACAGCATACCGGACATACACGCGTATTTCCTTCCGGCAATTTTTGTCTGGCTGATTTTCGCAACTATCGGTGTGCTTTGGCTGAACGAGAAATTCTCCAGATACGGCACGGCGATAGTCGCCGTTTTCGCTTGTGTTGCACTTGCGGTGATTCCAGTTCGATGGCGCGAACACGACCGCTCGGATTATTATTTTATCGAGGAAGTCGCTCATAACATACTCGCCCACGCGCCGCGAGATGCGATAATATACCTCAATAACTGGGATGTTTATGCGCCGGTTCGCTATTTGCACATCGCTCGCGGCTATCGGCCCGATGTCGTTTTGCTGGATTTTGAACTGATGCGCCGTTCTTGGTATCTCGAGCAGAAACTTGCCGAGTATCCCGCCGCGCTTTCGAGCGCGAGACCTTTGGTGCTGGACTTCATCGCGAAGGTTCTTCCATTCGAGCGAGAAGAGGACTATTCGCCGGCAGAACTCGAGACCGCGTGGCGCGAGATGCACTTCGGCATCGTGCGGAGGTCGCTTGCCCGCCGTCCGGTGTGCGGGACATTCTTCGGAGGGGAGATGGGCGTCTTCTTCGATACTGCCCCCAAGGCCGGATGCGGCGCGCTGATTGAAATTCTTCCGCCGGACAGAGAGCCGAGATATATTCCGCCCGCGATGTTCGCGCTCGATGAGCTGGAAAAGCGGCTCGACAGACTCACACCTCGCGAGAAGATTGTGGCCTCGGTCTATTCGGAAGCATGGCTGACATCGGCCAATGCTTTTTACGAGGCCAGCGATTACGACCGCGCGGTGGAATTCTTGGAGCTGAATTTGCGCTTTCATCCCGACGATTGGGGAACGTATAAAAATATTGCAACAATTCGCATCGAGCAGGGCAGATATGAGGACGCAAAGCTAATATTCATCCGAGCGGAGCATCTATTGCCCATAGGTTCTTATCCAGAAATGATATACGACGATCTCGACAGGCGCATCCACGTGAGGGATTCGCTGAGAGCGATTCAATAATATAAGGCGAGATGATGAAAATACCATTCGTGAAGATGAGCGGGAGTGGGAACGATTTCGTGATAATCGACGGGCGCGGCGATAGTTTTATTGCCGAAGACCGGAAGCCGGAGCTTGTCAAGATAGTCTCGCACCGTAAAACCGGTGTGGGATGCGATGGAGTGTTGTTGGTCGAGGATTCGGAATCCGGCGATTTTATGATGAGATATTTTAACGCTGACGGCGGCGAGGTCGAGTTCTGCGGCAACGGCGCGAGGTGCATAGCATATTTCGCGCACCACAGGCTCGGTCTTTCCTCCGGCGTTATCTTCGACTCGCGCGCCGGAATGATCAGCGCCGAGGTTCGCGGCGACGATGTCGAGGTGCTCATGCCCCCCGCCGGCGAAGTTCGCGGCCCGAAGTCGCTCGAGGTCGGCCCGCGCCGCATGGAATATTACTTCGTCAACACGGGCGTCCCGCATGTGGTAGTTCTCTGCGAGGACATCGCGAACGCGCCGGTCGTCCAGCTTGGGCGCATGATTCGCAATCATCCGGCGTTCCAGCCCGATGGAACTAACGTGGATTTTCTGGTCGAATGCGACGGCGGGAACGCGGATATCGAGATTCGCACATACGAGCGCGGCGTGGAGGACGAGACTCTCGCCTGCGGGACGGGCGCGGTAGCCTGCGCCCTTGTCATGCAACATCGCGAACGATTCGACTGGCCGATTCGCGTCCAAGTCGCCCTGCCGGATGTTCTCACCGTCTCCAAGCCCGGGCGAAGATGCACGCTGGCCGGACGTGTCCGCGAAATCTTCACCGGCGAATTCGAATTCGATGGCGGAGCGAATTGAGAAGCATCCTTCTGGGCAAGTATTTCGACGGAAACTCTCTTCTGCACCGCCTCGACCCGCGCGCGAAGCTGGCGCTTCTTTTTGCTATTGTGGTAGTCGTGCTCACTGTGCGCACAATTACGGCACAGTTGGCGATTTTGCTTGTGATACTGATTTTAACCTCAATTTCACGAGTTCCCACAAACGCCGTCGCGAGCCTTCTGAAAGTCGCCGGATGGTTTGTCGCGCTTACATTCATCGTGCATATCGTCTTCACACCCGGCGATGAAGGACTTCGCCTTTGGTTTTTGACCATTTCGCCGGAGGGTGTCCGCAACGGCGCATATTTCGGCCTGCGCCTTTTGTCGATGATTTGGGCGGCCTCGATTATCGCGTGGACGACCACTCCCATCGCGTTCGCCGATGCAACGGAAAAACTGCTTAAGCCGCTGTCATACTTGAAGATACCCGTGCGCGACATCGCGATGATTCTGCTTCTTGCGATGCGGTTCGTGCCAACATTATTAAACGACGCCCGCGAACTTCGCCTCGCACAACAGGCTCGCGGCGCAGTTTTCGGCAAAGGCTCGATTGTAGCGCGTGTCAAGTCGATTATTCCTCTCATTGTGCCGCTTTTCGTCGGGGCTTTCCGGCGGGCGGAAACTACCGCAGTTGCGCTCACCGTTCGCGGATATTCGTCCGATATCGAGAGGACGAGCCTCTATCCGCTCAAGCTCCGTGCGCCCGATTTCGCGGTCATCGCGATTGCAATTGTCGCTGTCGCCGGGGCGGCTCTGTGGGCGATATTTTCGTGAGTTCACGCTCGGGGGGCGTCGGCGGCCGTAAACGGCCAGCGAAGTAGTCGGGGCGCGATAGTTGCCTCATGGGAAAGACTTTCTACCGACTACTTCGCTCCCCCCTGCGATTTGGAAAATCGCAGGGGGGGCCGACGCCCCCCGCGCGCCTCAAAAAAAAGTCCTTTATCGCGGGATAGTTTTCGTGTATATTCTGTGAAACGGCGAGGTGAACTATGATTAAGAGAAGGTTGCCGAAGAGGGAGTTCAAACTTCGCTCGCGCTTGGACGAAGAGCCGGAAGGCCTGCGCGAGGATTTCGAACGCGAGAAGCACGTCCAAATTTCGCGGCCTGACCGCTCTCACTATCCGCGAATACTCGACTTCTGGCCGGTGTTCGCGCTGGTGGGTCTATTAACTTTGGTCACGATTCTCATTCTACGGTGGTTGTCATAGATGAAAAAACTTTTCGCAATAATAGTATTTCTCGTGTTCATGTCGATTTCGAGCGCACAATTGCTTGACATCGATGGCGGCGTCGATGTCAAAGATATCCCCGAAGGTGCCTCAGCGCAAGCCTCTGAGCCGCACGGAGAGTCGGGCATCGGCAGATATAGCTCTGAACTATCTCTCACGGATTCCCGAAGACTTATGCCAAGCTCAACTATGGCGGAGATTATCACACGGAACGGCTTCAGCGCGCCGGTGAAGTTCTTGTCATTTACGCCATCTTTCTACTTGAACGGCGAGGAATTATTCTTTACATGCGACGGCGCCCTCGATTTCAACATCCTGCCGCTGGAAATTATCCGCGATTTGCATGTCGAGTCCCCGCTGTTTTCTACCAGCCGAGGAGGCGGCATTCTGCACCGGTCGATTAACTTCGCCCTCCCGGAAACGACGCTCCATCAGGACTTCACGCGACTCTCGGCGCATTTCGGCACCGAGGGACGCCAGCGATATTCGCTCGTATTTCTCAAGCGATTGGGCAGTTTTGGCGCGTTCGGCGCGTCGGCATCTCAGATGAAAGGCGACAATCCACTCGCCGACAGCGAGTTCGCCGAGGATACATACTCTGCGATAGCATGGGCGAAATGGCGAAATTTCAAACTCTCCATGTTCGGCCTCCGCAACGAGACCAAGTCCGACATCTCCTCGCCATCGCTTGCGGGATGGCCAAGCTCGACTTCACGCCTCCAAAGCGACGCGAGACTCATCGATGGTGCGCTGTCATACTCGCTTTCCACGCTGAAACTCGCCCTGCGATATAACCATCAGGACGAAAAACGACGGCATTACGGCTTTTCAGCCAATGAAGATTATTACAGAAGAAACTTGTTCAACATGGACAAAGGGAGTTTCACGGCGAAATTCGTCGGCCTTAAATCCGCCGAAATCGACATTCTCGCCGGCGCGCGAAACTGGACTTTCGAGCGGCACGCCGAGCCGAATGAAATCTGGTGGGATTACTACGGCACTGTCAGCGCAGATATTCGGCTTTCAAGTGATTTATCGGCATTTCTCTCCTATCGCGCGGAGATTGACAAAGACGAGAATCTGAATCACTCGCCCGCACTGGGCTTGAGGACGAATTCGGGTGATTATTCGACTTTCATCGTGAACTGCTTCTACCGCGAGGGAAGTCTGCCTCTGCAAGACATCATTCGCCCGACAGAAACCCGCCTCTTGCTCTCGCCGGAGGATTCTCCGCGGGATTCCATTATCTTCCGAAAAACGGTGACTCGTTCCGGCCAAATCGAGAAGACGCTCGGCGCGGAGGGCACTTGGATTTACGCGCTCCCCACAGGAATGAAGATCGAGTTCCGCGCCGGATATACCAGCTCGGAAAACCCCGCAATATGGTCGTTCGAGCGCGATTCCGTATCAGAAAACCTGCAAATTGTCGAGTGGAAACAGATGGGCAATGGCGATCGGCTCACGATGATTCCTCTGCGCGCATCGTTCAAATATCGGCCGGATGAGCTTTTCGAGGTCTTCGCCGAATATCAATACAACCGCATCGAGACGGACTCATCCGCCGTCTTCGGAGTGCCCAAACACCGCGCCATGGCCTATGCGCAAGAGGCGCGCAAATATTGGGATGGCACAGGGAAGCTCACCATGCGTTTAGAGGGCGAGGCGATTTTCGGACTGAAAAACGCCGACGGCGGCGATATCGACCCCACAGCTATCGCCCGCGCCGAACTGCGCTTCGATTACTTGACATTCACCATATTCACTTTCGGCGAGTATGCCTTCGCGAAAACCGGCGACGGCTGGAAAGCCGGCGAGTATTACCTCGACACCTTCCCCGGCGGCGGATTCTACCCGCTCCCCAAATGGTCGCTCCGCGCGGGAATTGAGTGGGTGTTCATTGACTAATCCAAAGGTTGACACGATGAGGAAAAATATTATTTGCGCGATATTGATTTCGATAGCGGCGATTGCACAGACAACCGTCGTCTATAACCCCGATATTTACGCCGTCGGGACGGAGTTCACCAACCGCGTTATCGACGACGCGGAGTTCGACCCCGGCCCGGCGGGCGCAGGCTCGTGGGATTTCACCGGCTACATGGGCGGCAACACGGCCACATTCACGAGCGTGGAGTATGACTCGACTATTCCCCACATCGGCGAATGCGACCCCACGCCGAATTACATCGTGTATTACTATAATGTCACCGACACAACCGAGGCCGAGGGATGGGGTTTCTCCTATGTCGATCCCGGATATGTCGATGGATTGGGCCTCTACGGCACACTCACATCAGATGGCACGACATATCGATTGGCATCGATAAACGACACATATTCGCACATGCACACTTTCCCGATGAACTACGGAGACGAATGGGTAGAATGGTCATTCGGTGGCGGAAGCCTTAAGTTCAGAATGATTTTCGATATTACCGTCAACTTTGACTTTGAGGACACAAATTGGTATTCGGTCGATGGCTATGGGACGATTACGCTCCCCACCGGCACATACGACGCTCTTCGCTTGAAAAAGCGCCATTGGCGGCACTCGTGGTCAGACCACGGTGTGTTTGGTTTCGACAAAGTCGAGCGGCGGGTGAGTTATCTCTGGTTCTGCACGGAGATGGCCAATGCCGTCAGCTTCGCCGGCCAGATAGACTCCACCGGCGGACAGCCGGATTCGACTTTCACTACGGGGCAGTTATCGTTCCAGATAGAGAACAACTCGCTGTCCATAGCCGAGACATCGAGGCCGGAAATGTTCGCCATCTCCGCGTTCCCAAATCCATTCAACTCGGCGGTGAGGATTTCGATTGACGGCGTAGGGGCGCACGGCCGTGCGCCCGCCCTCGTGGAGATTTACGACCTCGCGGGGCGGCGCATCGATGTCATTGCGAATAGCGGCCAACCTGTCATTGCGAGGAGTTCGAAGGACGACGAAGCAATTTCGCCTTTATACAAAGGAGATTGCTTCGGGCTTCGCCCTCGCAATGACGGCGAAATTGACTTCATCTGGCAACCACCCGCAGACCTCCCATCCGGCGTGTATCTTGTGCGGGCGCGGGCGGAAGATGGCATAGGCATTGCGGAGAAGCGCATCGTCTATTTTAAATAGCGCATTCGCGTGCTGGCGCATTAGGTAAAACACTTTTCGCGGGAGCGGAAAATGTCCACTATAATTATTTACGCTACGAAATACGGTAGCGTCGAGAAGTGCGCGAAAATGCTCGCCGAGAAAATCGGCGGCGATGTCCGCCTCGTGAACATCGAGAAGGACGACGCGCCGTGCCTCGAATGCGCGGAGAACGTCATCATCGGCGGCTCGATATACGCGGGGAGCATCCAGAAGTCGATTCGCAACTTCTCCGCCGAAAACCTTAAAGCGCTACTTCCAAAGCGCATCGGGCTTTTCGTGTGCGCCGCCGAGCGCGAAGACCCCCGAAAGACCGAGCAAATCGACCGCGCATTCCCATCGAGACTGCGCGAGAAGGCCGTCTCGATAGAGTGCTTCGGCGACGAAATCACATGGGAGAAGCTCAGCGGATTTCACAAATTGATGATGAAAATCATCGCGAAAAAATCCGAGAGCTATTCGAACATTGACGAATCCGCTATCGACAGAATGGCGGAGAAAATTTCACTAATCAAGAAAGGAACGACGTGATTTCTTCGGCAAAGGCTATATGGCACGGGCGCTTCCCCGAAGGCGAGGGCGAGATGAAAACGGGAAGCGGCGCGTTCGAGGGCGCATATTCGTTCAAATCGCGTTTCGAGGGGAACGACGCCACCAACCCCGAGGAGCTTATTGGCGCGGCATCGGCGGGCTGTTTCGCTATGGCGCTCTCGGCACTGCTCTCGCAGAACGGTTTTCCGCCGGAGAGCCTCGAAGTAGGCGCAAAAGTCGAACTTCTCAAGCGCGATGCGGGCTTCGAGATAGCTAAAATCGAGCTGTCTCTCGATGCGAAAATCCCCGAAATCGACGAGGCGAAGTTTCTGGAGTTCGCAAAAACGGCGAAGGCCAACTGCCCCGTATCCAAAGCCCTCGCGGGCGTGCCGATTTCGCTCACTGCAAAGCTCGTTTAATCCGATGGCCGAGAAGCGAATTCTCGTCGTCTATTACTCGCGCACCGGCGTGACGGAGACCGTCGCAAAAAACCTCGCGGAGAGGCTTGGCGCGGAAATCGAGGCCATCGCCGAAGAGCGCGACCGCAATGGCGCGGTGCAGTATATGCTCGCTGGCAAGGAGGCATTGATGGAGAGCCTTCCGCCGATAAACCCGCCCACCGAAGACCCCGCAAACTTCGATTTGGTGGTGCTCGGAACGCCGGTATGGGCGTTCAAGATGGCATCGCCCATGCGAAGCTATCTCGCGATGAACGAGGGCAAATTCCGCGAAGTCGCGCTGTTCTGCACGCATCGAGGCTCGGGCGGCAAGGGGACTTTCGAGTCGTTCGAGAAAGTCCTCGACATTCAGCCCGTCGCGGTTGTGGATTTTCACGAGAAATCCGTGAGAAGCGGCGAATTTTCAGGCAACATTGACGAATTTTTAGAAAGATTGGCAGAATAATGGAGAAAGCCGGCGAAAACACGCTCAAGCGGCTCGCCAAAATCGGCGATCGTAAATATCATCAGCGCTTCGGAGAGTTCCTCGTAGAGGGCGTCCGCGCCGTGGAAGAGGCCTTCCGCGCGGGCGCGGAGATGCGCGAGATAATCGTCCGGCAGGGCGACGAGCGCGTCGGGCGAATCGCCGACATCATCGCCCGCGCAGAGCAAAGCGGCCTCGACGTTTGGAGCGTCTCCGACGCGCAGATGAAAAAAATCTGCCGAACAACCAACAGCCAAGGCGTCGCCGGGGGCGTGAAAATTCCCTCGAAAACGCCGGCAGACATTTTCGGCGAACTGCTTCAAATCAAAACCGGCCTCATTCTATTTCTCGATGGCGTGCAAGACCCCGGCAATGTCGGGACGTTGGTTCGCACGGCGGAGGCGTTCGGCGTGAAGGGCATGATTTTGGGCACTGGCTCGGCGGGGCTGTTCAACCCGAAAACCATCCGAAGCACCATGGGCGCGATTTTCCGCGTGCCGATAGCCGAGCTGAGCGACCGCAACCCCGCCGATGTTATTAAGCGGTTCAAGTCCGCCGGATTCCGCGCCATCATCGGGAATATCTCCGAACACGCAATTCCGATTTCGAACGTTCCGCGCGGCACCAAGGACATGCTCGTTATCGGCGCGGAGGCATCCGGCGTGGACGAGAAGCTTGTCGAGCTTGCAGATATCGAGGCCTTCATCCCCATGGCCGGCCCGACAGAGTCGCTGAATGCGTCGATTGCAGGGGGAATTCTGATGTTCGCGCTGGCGAAAGACCTTTAACGACCAGCTGTTCTTTTTTGCTCAAAGCCATTGCAAATGAGCGTTTCATCGATATGTTCTTCAAGTGTTTGAACCAAAGCAAAAAATAGCGCTCGCGCTTCTCTCCGGCGGACTGGACAGCAGGCTCGCGAGCAAACTCATCGCAGACTTGGGGCGTTTTCTGGTCGTGGGGTATCACTTTCACCACCCGTTTTCCGGAGCGCCCGCGCAGGAGCGCATCCGCGCAGTCAAGAAAGCCGCCCGCGATATTGGGATTCCGCTTATCATCGATTCCGATTACGACGCTTTCATCGAGATGACAAAAACGCCCGCCCACGGGCGCGGCAAGGGCGCCAATCCCTGCCGTGACTGCCGAATCTTCGTTCTTCGGAGGGCAAAGCGCATCCTATCTTCGATGAACGGGCATTTCCTCATCTCCGGCGAAGTCCTCGGCCAGCGGCCAATGAGTCAGGTGAAAAACTCGCTCAACCTCATAGAGAAACAAGCCGAAGTGCGCGGAGTGTTGCTTCGCCCGCTATCAGGGAAACTCCTACCTCCGACGCTTCCAGAAACCGAGGGCTGGATTGCCCGCGACGAGCTTCTGGATTTCGTGGGGAGAAACCGCAAGCGGCAATTCGCGCTCGCCGAAAAGCTCGGCATCAAAGATTATCCAACGCCGGCGGGCGGCTGTTTGCTCACAGAAAAGGCCTACTCGGCAAGGTATTACGACCTTCTAAAGGACGCTCCCGATTTCGGCGAGATAGATATGGAGAGCCTCAAATTTGGGCGGCATTTTAGGTTGGAGTCAGGCATCAAGCTAATTGTCGCGCGCGATGAGGCCGAGTGCAATCTCATTCTGGAGAGGCTCTCCGGAACATTCTGGATTGCGACTACGGTGGATATTCCCGGGCCGTTCGCCGCTCTCGACCGCGAGCCGACCGAGCAAGAGATTATGCTCGTAGGCGGCATCGTGGCGGGATATTCCAAGGCCAGAGAATTTGCCGAGATTACCATCGAACTGACATCCCCAGATGGCGCAAAGATTCGCAAAACTGTTATTCCGCAGGATAAACGCGATTTTGTCAAATTCATGCTGTAATCGTCGGCACTGCAGTAATCGCGCCTCGAAAGTGACCTAATAAATTGTGGGCAAAGAGATTGCGGGAATCTCTCCGCCAAGCAATTTCAAAATCCATCACGAAACTTGGCACCGTTCCCTAAAACGACATCCGAGAACTTATCCATAGGCGTGTATGCCAGCTCCAATCACTAATTTCAGCTCCGTTCCAAAGCGCCGGCACAATTTCCCTTTACCGAACAGCGCTATGATTATAGCGACTTGACATTTTGATGTAATAATAATAGATTTATATGATTTGGAGCTTTTTTCGACGGATTAAATGAGACATCTGGCGCACATATTACTCTTTGCCTTGCTGGTTTCGGTTGTTATAAGCGCACCGCCGCCGCCGGACGTTGCTCTGCGAACGCCGCTCGCGGGAAGTTGGGCGGGTTGCGATTTTCAACAGATACGCTTCCGCTTGCTCGACTTGGAAGGCATCGATGAGACGACAATCAAGTTGCGCATTAACGGAGTCCTTTACACTTGGCCTGATGCGACACATCTCTATTGGGACGGCGATTCGATTTTGAGGTTCACGCCGTCGGTTCCTTTTACCAACGGAAGCGAGGTTCGCGTTGTCTTTCTCGAAGTCGCAGACCGCGACGGGACGCCGATACCGGATTCGCTGGCATGGTCTTTTTTCATTGACTCCGACAAGCCCTTCATCGTTCCATCGAGCCGCATTCCGGCGCCAGATACGATAGTCACCGACCGTCGGCCAACGGTCAGCATCGAGGTCAAGGACACCACCAGCGGCATCCCGTTGTCCGGCCTCTGTTTATGCTTCGATTCGCGCGGATACTCCTGTCCCACAAATAGAAACAGCGGTTATTGCTGGGAGGGCACAGAGCACATCGAATATGACGGAAATGTCTTCACGATTAACACTGCCGGGCTGGGGATGGCTTTTCAGAACGAAGATTCCGTGACGGTTCGCCTTCGCAAGGCCGTTGACCGAGTGCCGCAAGACACTCGCGTTTGCGGGCCGAACTGGGTGGACACGCTCGATACCAATCTCGATTGGAGCTTCGTGGTGGACATTGTAGGGCCGCGTTCGACTCTCCTCTTCCCCGATGTCGGCGATACAATAGCTTGCGACACGCTCGTTATTCTTCTGGAGGATTTCACCGGCGTGGATGTCCCCACATGCAGATTGCGCCTCGGGACTGCGCTCGCAATGGAGGGCTTCAGCCCCTATGTGACTGGATACGGCGACACGGTGATTTACTCCGGCACCGGCACGGCGGAATTTTTCGGCGAGGGCGCTATTACGGCGTATGTCAACAGCGTGAGGGATCTGGTCGGCAATCAGAGCACATGGATAGCCGGCGACCATCCCACGTGGAGCTTCACCGTAGATAAATCTCCGCCCGCATCTTCCGCCCCATCGCCGGCAGATGGCGGAGTCTCTTCGTCTGCTTCGCCGATAATATCCGTCGCGCTCGACGATGCTATCGCCGGAGTTGACGCGGGGAGCATAGTTTTCACCGTGGATGAGACGGCGTTTCCCATGGCATCGCCCGCCGTTTCGTGGGATGGTTCGCGTGCGACGTTCAACTCGGCAACGGCGGGGCTTTCTTGGTCGGATTGCGATACCGTCGAGGTCTGCGTCACTGCGGCGGACAGAGTCAGGCCGGACAGGTGCGGCCCAAATGTCATGTCGCCTTTCTGCTGGGATTTCATCGTGGATCAGGGCGGTCCCATCGTCGAGATAGTCCGTCCGCGGGATGGCGTTTGGACGGCATGCGCATTACAAGAAATCAAGATTTACATTCACGACCCATCGGGCGTGGACATAGCGACTCTATTGCTATCTGTTGACGGCGTCGTCTATTCCGGCCTCGACCACAGCACATACGCGAGCGATACGCTCCGATTTACGCCGACCGTGCCGTTCATCGACATGAGCACGGTCGAGGTGATTGTCCTCGATGTGCAGGACTCCATCGGCAACGGCCTCGATTCGCCTGTCGCCACGGAGTTCCGTATCGACCTTTCGCCCCCAAGTATCACATCGATTGACCCATCGCCGGAGAGCATTATCGGCGCGGGGACTTCGCTGTCCATCGGCGTCATAGACTACGGTATTGGCTTCAGGCCGGAGGGAAGCGTCGTTTCGGTTGAGGGAGCGGATTTCGCTTGGCCGGGAGGATTTTCCTATGGCGGAGGATTGCTGACTTTCGATTTGTCCCTCGCCGGTGCGTTCGAAGACGGCGATACTATCGAGATTTGCGCCCATCTGGAGGACGCGATGACCCCGCCATATTGTGGGCCAAACTCAATCGACAGTTGTTTTCATCTGGTTTTCGATGGCATCGGGCCGACGGCGGAATTGGTCTATCCGCCCGACTCGGCAGTCACCGCCTGTGATGATGGCGCAATCAAAATTCTCGTTCTCGACAACTATGTGATTGACTTTGCTACGCTCGAACTGGAGGTTGCCGGAACGCTATATGGCCATACATCGGCGGAGATAGCCATTGTCGGGGATACGGTTATTTTCTTGCCGCCAGAGCCTTTTGCTCATTTTGACACAGTCGAGATAGTGCTGAATGAACTCCGTGATTTAGCGGGCAATTCCCTTGAGGATGCTCCGTTATCGTGGGAGTTTTATATCGACACCGAGCCGCCGGAGATTATCGATATTTCGCCGCCTGCCGGAATTATTACGACGACAATGGACGAAGTTTCCGTCCTTGTTCGTGATATTCCCTCCGGCATCGATGAGAGCTTTTTCGCCGTCTCGGTGAATGGCACGGCATTCGGCTGGCCGCACCCCGCGATGCACTGGGACGGCGTTTCGCTGAACTTTGCATTGGAGACGGCAGGCATTACTAGCGATGACGGCGATACTTTGCGCTTTTGCATTGACGGTCTTGCGGATAACATTCCGCCCGAGCTTTGCGGCCCGAACATCGCCGATGGCGATACCTGCTGGGATTATTTTTTCTATCTCACCGGCCCGACGGCCATGCTGGTTTCGCCCGCTCGCGGGGCGATTTCTTCATGCCCCGCGCTGGACTTCGTGTTCCGCATAGAGGCCATCTCCGGCGTGGATGAGGCGAGCATCGAGGTTGCTTTCGATGGCGATGTCTTCACGCTTTCCGACGATGAGCTGGACTGGTCGCCGCCTTTGCTGACTTTCTCGCCGCCGGGGGATTTCTCGCATGGCGAGACTGTCGCCTGCACGCTTGTTTCCGCCGATGACATTGCCGGAAACCCGCTCCCCGCGCAAGTTTCGGCGCATTACATCGTCGATATCCGTCCGCCGGTAGTCGGAAGCCCTACGCCTGAGCCGGACATCACGGTCGCCGACGCTATTCACCCGATTTCGCTCGTCGCGACGGACTTCCCGGCGGGGGTTTTGCGCGAGTCTGCGGTTCTCTCGGTGAACGGCATCGATTATGCCTTCCCCGCGCCCGCGCTTTCGTGGGCGGGCGATGAGCTGGTGTTCGACCCGGAGACTGCGGGCATAGTTTTCGCCGATGGCGAGACGGTTTTCGTGTGCCTCGAGCAGTTGACCGACGATGTCGATACTTGCAACAATAACGCCATTTCTGCGCCGTTCTGCTGGGAGTTTTTCGTCAGCCTGACCGGCCCGACGGCCCGCATCCGGAGGCCGCAACGCTGGACATGGACGGCTTGCGGGCCGGACGAGCAGTCGATTGTGATGAGCATCCGCGACGACGACGGCGTCGATCCGGCATCGATAGGCATTAGGGTGCAAGGTGTCGATTACACGGTGGCAGATCCGGAGCTTTCCTTTGTCGATACGATTTTGACCTTCATCCCGTCCGCGCCTTGGGCGGACGCAGAGACGGTTCGCGTCCGGCTCTTCTCGGCCGAGGATTCTCTCGGCAACTCGATGCCATCGCCGATTTCGTGGGAGTTCTACGTCGATAGAAGCCCGCCATTTGCGCACTCTCCATCCCCGTCGGACGGCGCGATTGTCGGCGAACTGCCTTATGTTCAAGTTCGGCTTAACGATGCGGGGAGCGGCGTGGCCGATACGAGCATCGTCCTCACTATGGACGGAGTGCCGTTCACCACTCGTAGCGGCCTATTCCGCATCGGGGATATTGTTGCTCTATTTGAGGATAGCTATTTCGAGGCGCCGTCGGGGGATGTGGAATTTTGCGTCGAGACGGCTTGGGACAAGCCAGCATATTGCGCACCGAATCAGATGACCGAGCCTTATTGCTGGACTATTCATGTCGCGGACGAGAAGCCCGAGGCTCACCCAATTTGCCCCGAAGACGGCGATTTCGTCGCATGTCCGGAGGGCGAGCAGATTGTGGCTATCTATCTCTCGGCGGCGTTCGGCATAGTCTCTGACAGCATCGAGCTTATTATTGATGGCGATTTTGTGGATTTCTCGAGCGGGCTTTTGGAGCTATCGGACACGATTTTGACATATTCGCCGCCGACTCCTTGGTTGGACGGCGACACTATAACCGTCGAGCTTTTGAGCGCGCCGGACAGCTTCGGCAATCCCGTCGATCCGATTGCTTATAGCTTCGTTGTCGATCTCTCGCCGCCGGAAATATACTCGATTGAGCCTCCGCCGGGAGAGATGATTTCGCCCGCCGAGGTTTTCTATTTCGGCATCCGCGATGTATTGAGCGGAGTCGATTCGTCGTCGATTTTTGTGGCTGTGGAGGGCGAGGAACTGCGAGCGGGAGAGCCGGGCGGGCCGGTGTGGTTCTCCGGGGATTCCCTGCTCGTCCTGAATTTATCGTCGATGGGCTATATCCCGATTCACGATACTGTCGAGGTGTGCGTCAGCGCAAAGGATTCGCCGGATTGGTGCACGCCGAACGAACTGCTCGAGTGCTTCCTGTATCCGCTTGATGACGAGGGGCCGCGGCTGATTTTAGAATCTCCGTCTGGCGGCACATGTTCGTCGTGTTCTCTGCAGGGATTCCGTGGGCTTCTGAGCGATGCATCGCTCATAGACGACACGACGATTACTTTCCGCGTGAACGGCGAAATTTTCAAACTGGCAGATCCAGAGGTCGTGTTCTCCGCAATTGACAGGCGCGTGTATTTCACACCGACCGATCCTTGGAACGACGGCGACACTATGCGCGTGGATTCCTTCTATGTAGCGGACATTCACGGCAACTGGGGCGAAGACCTTCTCGACTTGACGGTTTATATCGACCTTTCGCCGCCGGCTGTGACGCCAGTTTCGCCGCCCGACGGTGGAGTTGCGACGAGGCCCACACCAATTATCAGCTTTATTGTTGCCGATTCCGGTTGCGGCGGCGTGAACCCCGCGACGATTCGTTTCACTGTGGATGGTGTTCTCCTGTCGCTCGATTCATCGGGCGTGTATTACTCGCCGGACACAGTCCGCTTCGTGAGCGGCGAGCACGGGTTAATTTGGGATGACGGCGACACCGTGGAAGTTTGCGTTGTGGGCGCGGGAGACAGAGCGCTGTATTGCGGCCCGAATTTCATCCCCGCCCCGATTTGCTGGACTTTCACGCTAAACACATCCGGCCCGACGGCGACCATCAATACTCCCGAACGCGAGCAGTGGATTGCCTGCGACTCTGCCGAGCAAGTCATCCGAATCTTCCTCGCCGACTCCGACGGACTTAACCTGTCGAGCGTCAAGCTTTATGTGAAGGGCGTTTTATACACCATCGATTCGCCCGAGCTTACATACAATACGACGAGTTCATCGCTGGTCTTCCGACCGAGCGCCCCATGGAACGATGGCGACACGGTGCGCGTTCTTCTGGCCGAGGCGGAGGACGTTTTCGGCAACGGCCTCCCAGAGCCGCTGGATTACAGCTTTTTCGTAGATTTATCTCCGCCGGAAGTAATCTCCGTCTCGCCGCCTGTGGGGATTGCGATTCATCCGGGGGTGCCGTTTATTTCGGTGGATATTGAGGATGTCGGCGCGGGCATAGACGACGGGGCTGTCGGGATTAGCCTGCGCGGGGCTTGGCTGACGCCGTCATCGCCCGCCGTGAGCTGGGATGGCCGGACGATTACTTACGACGGCTCACTGCGCGTTCCCGTAGACACGATTTGGGCTGGCGACACGGTGCAGATTTGCGTTCAGGCGGGCGATTTGACGACGCTCTGCGGGCCAAACACAATGCTCGATTGCTGGAATTACATCACGACATCGAACGGGCCATACGCCGAGCCGAGATTCCCCGAAAACGGCGCGGTTGTGAGTTGCACCGATACGACGATTCGCATCTTTGTCCACGACAGCGACGACGACCCAATCCGCCCGCCGTCTTTTTTCACAACAATTAACGACACGCTGGAAATTCGTGGAACCGCATGGCCTGTGGTCGAATACTCCGTGGCCGACACCACGCTCATCATCCGATACCGGTCTGTGGTTGACGAAGACACATTTTTCCGCCACGGCGACACGATTACCGTGGCGATAGATTCTGTGACGGACATCTGGCGTGCGCCGCTGACGGAGCCTTTCTTTTTGTGGTTCGTGCTCGACTTTGAGGGGCCGGAGATTGTCGCGGGGAGTCCGTCTCTCGGCTCGGCAAGGCCTCCCGGAGCGCCCGACATGTGGTTCTATTGCGAGGATTTCCCCGCCGGACTGGACAGGACGAGGGGCGAGATTTCCATTGGCGGATTCACTTATGGCGTAGGCTCCGGCGCGCTCTGGCGAGGCGACACGCTGACGCTCTCCGGGGCGGCATATTCGCCCGACACGGCCTTCATCGATGGCGACTCGGTAATTGTTGAAATAACTCTTTACGACAAGGCGCAACATTGCGGCGCGAATGTTTCCGTTATTGAGTGGTGGTTCAAAGTCCAGACCTCGCCACCTACCGCGACGATACTTTCCCCGCATGATGGCGCGATTACATCGTGCGACGGCGGCAATATCGCTATTCTCTTCTCCGATGTCGAGGGGCTTAACTACGACTCCTGCGGCGTGGTCATCGATGGCATTCCGCGATACCGCTCGCACCCGAGTTTATTCTTCATCGGCGATACGCTTTATTACAATAATTCCGGCGAGTTCGCGCATGGCGATGTCGTATCGTTCTGGCCGATTGCGAAGGACATTTACGGCACGGAGCTTCTCGAGGCCGACACTTTCACTTTCACGGTCGATATCCGCCCGCCGGAGGCCGACAATCACCTCCCCGCGCCGGACGCGGGCATTTACGACTGGACAAGCCCAGTCTCGCTCGAATTAACGGACGACATCGCGGGCGTGGACGAATCATCGCTGTCTATGCAAATCACAACGCCGCGATGGACGCGGACTTTCACGCCGGACTCGTTTGCTGTGAACTGGGACGGCGTGGTCTTCTCGCTCGATGTTCCGACTTTCAACGGCGGTGCAGAATGGTCGCCGGGAGTCGATGATTCGCTTATTTTCTGGCATGAGCGCGACACGGTGCGCATCGAGGTGTTCGCGAGCGACAATGTCTGCTGTTGCGGCGCGAACGAAGCGACATTCGCGTGGAGCTTCCACATCATCGACGATGACACGCTCCCGCCGGAGTTTTCGGACATCTCACCGGACACATTCTGGAGCGGAATCGCAGAATTCGTCACCGCCGTAATCACCGACCCATCGGGCATTTACGAGCCGAGCGTCCAGCTCGTATGGAGCGCGGTCGGCGATTTCAGCGATGAGACTATCGTCCCCATGGCGCGTTTCGTCGGAGACACATTCATCACAACCGAGCCAATCGGCCCGTTCTTCGCGGGCGATGTCCCCGCATTTGTCATCTCCGCATATGACGACGACTTCGACTTCGAGAACCCGCTCGACCGCACGCGCGGGGTGAGCTACACGATGAACCCCTTGCTAATCATAGGCCAAGGCCCTGTCGCGGAACTGCTTCACCCCGATGATGGCGCGTTTTCCTCCTGCGCGGCGGGCGATATAATCATCCGTATCGCCGATGAGCAGGGCGTCGATGCCTCCAGCATCCGCCTCGCGGTCAACGAGGACACTTTCGCCGTGGGCGGGCAGATGATTTATTCGAGCGACACGCTCATCTTCCAGCCGCCATCGGCATTCCCCGACGGCGCGACAGTGACAGTCCGCCTGATTTCCGCAACGGACGCGCTCGGCTATCCGCTTGACTCGATGGACACTTGGCGATATTACATCGACACGTCCCCGCCCGAAATCGCGCCGACATCTTGGACTCACACGCTCGACCCGAACGCCGACGCCACCGTCGTCTGGCGCATCCGCGACTATGGCGCGGGCATCGACAACGCATCCATCGCAATCACAATCGACGGCGACAGCCTCGACATCTACTCGCACGGCATCGCATTCGACGGCGAGTTTTTGTCCTTCGACCCCGAGGCGATGGGCTATTCGCTCGATTCTGCAGTTACAATCTGCCTTACCGCCTGCGATTTGGCGCAATATTGCGGCGCAAATTGCACCGAAGCCGTGTGCATCGAAATCCGGCGCACGAAAACCACGCCCTGCGAGGTCTGGCCGATTCCGTTCACCCCGAACGACGACGGCGCAAACGACATCGTATGGTTCGAGTATCCCGACATGGAGTTTTCGCCCGCGACAATCGAGATTTTCACTATCGAGGGCAGGCGCGTTTTCTCGCGCGATTTCCCGCCATCGGCGCCCGAGTCCGGCACATTCTGGGACGGCGTCGCCGACGACGGCAGGCGCGCGCTCCCCGGCACCTATGTCTATATCATCACGAAAAACGGCGAGGTCGTCTGCAAGGGCACGCTCGTGCTGGTGCGCTAAATGGCGATGACTATCACCGGCGGCGCGCTCAAGGGCAGGCGTATAAACTCCCCGACCGGCAAGACGCGCCCGACATCCGCGAAACTTCGGCAGGCGCTGTTCGACATTCTCGGAGACATCGAGGGCATGAGCTTCTGCGACCTGTTCGCGGGCACGGGCGTTGTCGGCATCGAGGCGCTCAGCCGCGGCGCGCGACATGTCGAGTTCGTCGAGTCGGATGCGCGGGCGTTTCGGGGGATTATCTCGAATTTGGGCGAGCTGGGCATCGCGAGGGAGTCGGCCCAAGTGCGAAAAATGCCCGTCGCGCGGTGGCTTGCGTCCGCGAGTTCAAAGCACGACATAATCTTCGCCGACCCGCCGTTCATAGATGCGGTCATCGACGGCTTTCTCGCGATGCACGCGCAGATTCTCCCGCGGGTTGCGCCGGGGGGCATACTCGCGGTTCAGCTTCCCTCGCGCAGGCCGTTGGTGGAATTCTCCGCCGAGCGCAGAAAATTCGGCGACGACACGCTGAACTTGCTCGTGCTGTGATTGGTGGGGATTTTAACCCGATTTTCGTAAGTCTATATCGCTCCGGCTTTTGGAAGATTTTTTTCTTCAGAATAATGACGCAAACTTCAACTGCATTCCGATTTCCTCTAATCTCTTCTTTGCAATTTCCACATATTCTACATTGCTCTCGATGCCTATCCAATTCCTTCCCATACTAGCCGCCGCTACAGCGGTAGTTCCCGAACCAAGAAAAGGATCGAGGACAATATCACCTTCATCAGTCGAACAGGCAATTAATTTAGCAATCAAATCGAGGGGTTTTTGACTTGGATGTCCGCATTTTTCATTTGAGGATCCTTTTAAGCTGGGAACCCTTATGATATTGGTGGAATATTTTCCCGCTTGAAGATGTTTTAAGCGAGCTTCTTTGTCTTTATATCTTTTGTCACGAAGATATTTCTGTATAGTCTCTGAATCATAAGCTTCCCGCACAGCATCTTTATTGAACTTCGGGTTATCGGCTTTGCGAAGAACAAGAACCATTTCATAAGCCGGAGTGAAGCTATCACCGCGTTCGTTATAGCCAACAGCCCTATCCCAGATGATTAAGTCGTGATATTGGAAGTAATTACACAAGAATGACATCAAGTGGATGAAGACATGTTCTCTCTTACCTAACTGCCCGAAACAGAAGAATAGGCCGTCGTCTTTGAGTATTCTCATGCTTTCCGATACCCATTTGAGCGACCAATCGAGATATTCTTCAGACTCCGCCCACTGTGTGTCCCAATCTTCATCGAGGACGTTGTAATATGGAGGGTCGGCAATTACCGATTGGGCAATATTCGAGGGAATCTGCCTTAACTCTTCAAATGCATCCCCGACTATTATTTCGTTAATTCTCATAGTTCAAGAACGGAAAAAATCAATTTGATGTCGTCTCTGTGGCTTTTAGAGCCAATTATAAAGGCTAACAGTGTATCGTAGATTATCGTTCTATTTGTTTCATCAATAATATATTGGATTTTTTCTTTCTTTTCAGCGATTCTTCCAATTAAAGGACTGCCATTGATCGGACGGCAGTGACGGATTGGCAGATTGAGAAAAATCATAGCCTGATTCCCGACTGCTCTCTGTTTGTGTGCGATTTTAATCTCTACATTGAACTTCTCGTGTTTTTTAATGTAATCTGGGGTTTTTAGAACATATCGCTTAAAACCAAATTCATTCTCAATATTGTAGCGCTTATCTGGTGCATCTTCAAGTTCGATTTGCTCTGTTTCCTCAATTCGACAGAAATCCATATCCATTAAGTTTTTAAGTTCGCATATTTCTTCTTTGGTAATGAGTCCTGTTTTATATCCTTCAGCTAGTAAAGTCGTAAGCTCATAACCATATCTTGTTCCAACCTCTTTCTGAAGAATAACATCTTTCATGATTGAAGGTTGATGCAAATCTGCTGTATCATATCCAATTTGCCATTCGAGATAGTCGTTTTCCTCAATCTCAAAACTTCTACATGCAACAGGGGTAGAAATCAAACCATCTTCAAGCCTCTTTACTCTTACTTTTGAGGTGGGCATTGTAATAGGTAATGTAATCTTGATTTTATCGCCTAAAACTTCAAATTCCATTTCAGCTCATCTTTAAAAGGTCGCGTTTACTTCCTCATCCCTCTCTCCACAACCCTCACAATATAAATAATTCCCCTCACCTACGCAAGAGGATTTTCGCGTTTTGGTCTGCCATATCCCCCTTGCGAAAAGGGGGCGCGAGGATTATATTAGCCGAAAAGGAGTTGCTATGGACAGAGAACGCGCGATGGCGCTTGTTAAACGCCATGTTAGCAAAAAGAACCTCATCAAACACATGCTCGCTACCGAGGCGGCCATGTCCGCGCTGGCCGTGCGGCTGGGCGAGCCGCCCGAGAAATGGGCGCTTGCAGGCCTCCTCCACGACCTCGACTATGACACCACCGAGCACGATTTCCCGCGCCACGGGCATGTGAGCCATGAACTGCTCTCCGAGCACGATGTCGAGGCGGATGTGCTGGACGCAATCCGTGCGCACCCCAGCCACGAGGGCTTCCCGCCCACAACGCCGATGGACAAAGCCCTCCACGCCGTTGACGGCCTGACCGGCCTCATCGTGGCCGCCGCGCTTATGCACCCGGACAAAAAGCTCGCCTCGCTGGACACGAAGTTCGTCATGCGAAGGTTTGGCGAGAAGCGTTTCGCCGCGGGCGCAAACCGCGAGCAAATTTCCACTTGCGAGGAAATCGGCATCCCGCTCGAGGAGTTCGTGGAGATAACCCTCGACGCGATGAAGTCGATTAGCGGAGACCTTGGCCTCTGATTCCGCATATCGCCCCCCCGAGCTGAAAGTCGGGCAGATTCTGTCGTGGTGCATCTACGACTTCGCGAACACCATCTATTCGATGAATGTCGTGTCGTTGTATTTCCCACTTCTAATCATCGTGAACTTGGGTTTCGCGGACATCTATGTCGCCGTGGCGAACAGCGTTTCGATGCTCGTGGTTGCGTTGTCTGCGCCGTTTCTCGGCCAGCTCACCGATGGCATTGGCCAACGCAAGACATTCTTGATGATTGCAACGGCGATTTGTTGTCTGGCCACCGCCTCAATCGGATGGGCATACAGTTCATTTGGCGGAGCTGTCTATCTTCTGCTGTTTCTTTTTGTAATCGCAAATGTCGCTTATCAGCTGGGGCTTGTGTTTTACAACTCTCTCCTGCCATCGGTGGCGCCGCCGGGGAAAATCGGGAGAATCGGCGGGCTTGGCGTGGCGATTGGCTATCTCGGGTCGATAGTCGGGATGGTTCTCATACTTCCGTTCAACGAGGGCGCGATTTTCGGAATCGACATTCCGTTTATCTCCGCCGGAGGGCGCGAGGCGACATTCGTTCCAACCGCGGTGCTTTTCGCGCTGTTTGCCCTGCCGACTTTTCTGTTTTTGCACGAGAAAAAACACATCCGCCCACCCAAATCCGATATAAGCCCTTTTCGGCAAATCCTCGAAACTCTCGAGGACACGAAGAAGTATCCGGGGATTAGGCGGTTTTTGCTCAGCAAGCTGTTTTTTCTCGAGGGCATCGAGACGGCGATTATCTTCATGGGCGTTTACTCGGACAAGGCCATCGGTCTCGACGACAGCGTGAAAATCCCGTTTTTCATTTTCGCAACGGTGTTCGCGGCGGTAGGCTCGTGGATTTTCGGGCGGCTGGTCGATAGCTATGGCGCAAAGCCTACGCTAATGGCAGTGCTTATCGGGTGGGTATTTTCGCTGGTAGCGCTGATTTTCGTCAAATCCGTGGCGGCGTTTTTCGTGTTGGGGGCGGTTGTGGGGATTTTCCTCGGCGGCGCATGGACAGCCGCGAGGCCTCTCCTCATCGAGCTTTCGCCGAAAGAGAACATCGGGCGCTTTTTCGGGCTTTATTCGCTTTCGGGCAAGACCGCCGCAATTCTCGGCCCGATATTCTGGGGGATAGCCGTATGGGCGCTTTCGGGCTATGGCGATGGCGTGGCATATCGCGGCGGAGTGCTCATGCTGGCGGTGCTCATCGCCATAGGCGCGCTGATACTTCGCCCTCTTAAATCGCCATATTCCAATGCGTGATTGGAATGAGTCTAATAGATCGCCCGTGAAAAATGCTAAATTTTGCGAAATTTTGTTTTGTTTTGCCGAATAAATATTTATATTTTGTGAAATTTGTTAAGAGGAGGTATCATGTTCGCATGGATAATCATCATCGTGGCGATTGCCGTGTTTCAGGTCTTGAGCGTTTCGAATTCATTCCCCGAGATCTACACGTATTTGTCAACAATATTGCTCTTCCTTGCGGCATTGGGCTTTCTTTATCGCGCGCATATTATGAAGAAGGCATTCAGAGGCAAGCATAGAGATCATAAGCTTCTCGGGCAGATACTCAGGCAAGCGGGCATCTGCACACCGGACAAGATTCTCGCCGCGCTCAATAATCAGAGCGAAGGCGACCAGCGGCGAATAGGCGAAATACTTATAGAGATGGGGTCGATTACGCAAGAACAGCTCGAAGAGGCGTTGAAAATTCAGAGAGAGAAGAAATAGCCCGCAGTTTCATATGGCACGCTTCTGTGTTTTCGTCAGGAATATACCTTTGGCGAATTTGTGAATAGCGACCTTTCTTTGCTATGGTAAATATCAAGATAATAGAGGAAATCGAGCGCCTTCGCGAGGAAATTCGCAGGCATAATTATCTGTATTATGTCCTCGATGCGCCGGAGAAAAACGACGCCGAGTTCGATGCGCTGTTCGACCGGCTGGTCGAGCTTGAGCGCGAGCATCCAGAGCTAATCACGCCGGACTCGCCCACGCAGAGAGTCGGCGGAGAGCCGTCGTCGGAGTTCAAGCAAGTTCGGCACACACTGCCGATGTTGAGTTTGGGGAAGGCGACATCGCACGGCGAGTTCATCGCTTTTCACAACCGCATCTGCGACGGGCTGGGGATTTCGCGCGAGTCGAAAGTGCGATATGCCTGCGAGCCGAAGCTCGACGGCCTCGCTGTGGAGCTGGTCTATCGCGAAGGCGCGCTCGTTCTCGCATCCACGCGCGGCGATGGCATTATCGGCGAGGATGTGACGGCGAATGTTCGCACGATTCGCTCGATTCCCTTGACTCTAAGGGAGAAGCACCCGCTGGTCGAAGTTCGTGGCGAGGTCGTGTTCCCGCGGGCGGAGTTCGACAAGATGAACGAACAACGCGTGGCCGACGGCGCCGAACCATTCGCCAACCCACGCAACGCCGCGGCGGGCAGTCTCCGCCAGCTCGACTCGAAAGTGACCGCCGAGAGGCCACTCACTGCCTGGTTCTATGGCATTGGCGCGCTCGATTTGGAGGGCGAATTCCCCCCGACAACGCACACCGAGGAGCTTGAACTAATTGCGCGCCTGGGCCTGAAGAGGATTTTTATGGCAAAAACGCTCGAGGGGCCAGATGAGGTCGCGAGATATTTCGAGGAAATTTCCAAACAGCGAGATGAGCTTGGCGTCGAAATCGACGGTGTCGTGGTGAAGGTCGATGAAATCGGCAGACAGAGAATGCTGGGCGAAATCTCCAGAAGCCCGCGATGGGCGGTCGCTTGGAAATTTCCCGCGCAGGAGAAAATCACGCGCCTCGTCGATGTTATCTGGAATGTCGGGCGGACGGCCGCGGTCACGCCCGTGGCGGTGCTCGATCCGGTGGAGATTGCCGGCGCAATGGTGCAGAGGGCGAGCCTCCACAACGAGGATCAAATCAAGCGGCTGGGGATAAAGATCGGCGACAGCGTTAGGGTTAGAAGGGCGGGCGATGTTATCCCCGAGGTGGTCTCGCCGCTGGAAGAGCTTCGAACCGGCGATGAGACCGAGATTGTCCCGCCGGAGGATTGCCCCGTGTGCAGTGCGCATCTCGTCAAAGAGCCGGGGGATGTCTATCGAAGGTGCCCGAACATAAGCTGTCCGGCGATTGTCGCCGAGGCGATTGAGCATTGGGCGTCGCGCACTGGAATGGACATCGACGGCCTCGGGCCGAAGCAGGTAGAGCAACTTCTCGCCGAGGGGCTTATCGCCGATGTCGCCGACCTCTATATGCTTAAACCTGAACAACTTATCGAATTGGAACGCTTCGCCGAAAAGAGCGCCGAGAGACTCGTTCAGGCAATAGATGCATCGCGCGAGAGACCGCTGGGGCGGTTTATCCACGCACTCGGGATTCGTCATGTGGGCGAGAGCAACGCGCGACTTCTCGCCGAAAAATTTCAATCCCTCGAAAATCTCTCATCCGCCACCGCCGAATCGCTCGTCGAAATCGACGGCATAGGGCCGGAGATCGCCGCATCCGTCGTCGATTTCTTCACGAACGAGGAAAACCGTGCTCTTCTCGAAAAGCTCGACCGCGCAGGCGTTCGCCCGATTCCGCCGGAGAATTCCGCCGGAGATCGTCCCCTCGAGGGGCGCACCTTCGTCATTACCGGCACGCTCGACAAGCCGCGCGACGCTATAAAGGCAATCCTCACATCCGCCGGCGCGAAAGTCGCATCATCAGTGTCTTCTAAGACGGACTTCCTCATCGCGGGAGATTCCCCCGGAAGCAAACTCGACCGCGCCCGCGAGCTTGGCGTCGAGGTCATTTCCGGCGATACACTCGATGAATTCCTGCGCGAGCGGGGAGTTTCACCCAAGTAAACTGCGCGAATTTCAGTTTTCGCTCGTGCGGGGGGCGTCGGCGCGCGTGAACGCGCAACGAGATAGTCGGGGCAATATCTTCGTGAACAGCGAAAAACTTCTGCCCGACTATCTCGCTCCCCCCTGCGACCTTCAGGTCGCAGGGGGGGCCGACGCCCCCCCCCCCGAGCGTGGAAAATTTGAAAAAATCTTTGCTAAAATCAAATTAACGAATATCATATATGAGAAGAAATTATGAGAAAGGCATCATGGAACAATTTGCTATAATACTCGCGGGCGGAAGGGGCGAGAGGTTCTGGCCGGCGAGCAGATATTTGCGCCCGAAACAGCTTCTGCGGCTGATTTCCGAGAAGACAATGCTCGAGGAGACCATCTCACGCGTCGAGGGTTTTATCCCGCCGGAGAATGTGTTGATTGTCACAGGTGCGCATCTTAAGTCTCTCATTCTCAAAGAAATAGGGCCTTTGGGCGGAGAGAATTTTTTCGTTGAGCCTGTGGGCAGAAACACTGCGCCGGCCATAGGCTTCGCCGCGGCGAAAATCGTCGCGCGCCACGGCGACGGCGTGATGTTCGTCCTATCATCCGACCACCTCATCAGGCCGGTGGAGACGTTCCTCGAAGCGATGAAGGCCGCCAAAGAAATTGTCGAGAACAACGATATTCTGATGCTACTCGGAGTCGAGCCGTCGAGGCCGGAGACCGGATACGGATATATCGAAATCGGCGGAGAGATGAAGCAAATGAACGGATTCGTAGCGTTCCACGTTCATTCGTTCAAAGAAAAACCAAACCACCTTAAAGCGCAGGAATACTACCTCGACAGCAAGCACCTTTGGAACTCCGGCATCTTTGTTTGGCGCGCCAAAACCATACTGGACGAGATTTCCGCGCATCTTCCGGAGCTATACACAGTGCTCGAGGACTATATCGATGTCGTGGGCAAGCCCGAGGAAGACGAATTCATCGAAAGCGTTTTCAATGATATTTCATCGGTGAGTATCGACTACGGCGTTCTCGAAAAAACCGTCAACGTAGGCGTTCTGAGGGCAAAATTCGCTTGGGACGATGTGGGCGACTACGCCGCACTCGAACGAATCATCCCAAAAAGCCACGATGGCAACGTTATCACCGGCGATGACGTTCTCCTTATGGACTCATACGAGACAACGGTTATGAACAACGACGACGGCGCGGTCGTGGCCTTGGGCGTTAGCGATTTGGTGATTGTCCGCGAGGGCGATGTCGTTCTTGTCCTCCATAAAACGAGAATCTCCCAGATTCGAGAGTTGCTCGATAATATTAAAGAAGAGGGACTGGAGAGATATTTATGATGAGGGTTGCAATCATCCCATTAGTTTTCATTCTTATTTTCGGTGGGTGCACTTATGTGTCCCAAATTTCGCCTTCATCGGACAGGCATGATGATACGGCCGAACCGCGACAGGCCATGATTCCCGAAATCGAGGAAACCCCTCCGGTGGCGGTAGTTTCACGGGACGAGCCTCCCGCGCCTGTCGAATATCAATCCCTCGCTGACCATTATGTCCCTGACGGCAATGTGTCCGATGGCGCCGTCGTTCGCGGCCTTCGCGTCCAACTATATGTCACCCCAAATAGCGCATCTGCCGACAGCTTCGCCGCTAAGGCCGAAATCGATCTCGACTTTCCCATATACATTATCTTCGATCCGCCGAATTACAAAGTCCGCGCAGGGAATTTCGCAGATAGAACAGAAGCCGTCGAGGCCGAGACAATAATCAGACGCCGAGGATACGAAGCTTTCATCGTTCCCGATGACCTCTCGACGGAGGACACAGATTGAGATACCACAAAGCCGATCCCTTCTATCCGTCTGAGGAGACAATCCGAATCGCGGCTGAAGTCATTGTGAGCGGTGGGGTTGTGTGCTATCCCACGGAAACGCTCTACGGCCTCGGCGGTGATGCGCTTTCTTTGGAGGTCATCCACAGAATCAACCGCGCGAAAGAGCGTCCCGAGAACACGCCTTGCATCATGCTCATCGACAAAAACGAAGCCGATAAGTGGATTGCCAATGTTAGCCGCATTGAGCCTATAATCTACAGATACTGGCCGGGGCCGCTTACGTTGATAGTAGAGCCGGCCAACCGCAAGCATCCGCCGATGAACATCGCTCCTGACGGCAGTATCGGCCTGCGGGCGGCTTCATTGCCACTGGACATTGCGATTGTCCGTCGCGCCGGAAGGCCGTTCATCTCAACCAGCGCAAACCGTAACACCGAGCCGCCCAGAACAACAATTGAAGGCATCGAAAGCTGGCTCGAGACCTTCTGCGACCTCGTCCTCGACGGCGGCGAAATCGACAGCGCAGACCCATCGACGCTGATCGATGTTCGCCACTTTCCAGAGAAAATCACTATAATCCGCGAGGGCGCGATTGCAATTTCGGCTCTACAGATGGACTTTCCGGAAACAGAGTTCGACTTTGCCTTCGAACTGTAAGAACATTCTCTTCGTATGCTCGGGCAACAGTTGCCGTTCGCCGATGGCCGAGGGTATCGCCCGCTCTATCGCTCTTTGCGAGGGCTACTCTATGGACTTTCGCTCGGCCGGCACGCTCGGAATAGAGGACGCTCCCGCCACGCCGGAAGCGATATTGGCCGCCAAAGAGCACGGCGCGGACATATCCCGGCACAGAAGCCAAGCCCTCAACCAAGACAACGTTTGTTGGGCGGACGTCATTATTGGCATGGAATATGCGCATTTGGAAAGCGTAAAGCTGTTTGACATCCGAGGCAAAAAGCTCATGCTCCTCTGCTCCGAGGAAATTGAAGACCCTATCGGCGAGGACATAGGGTTCTATCGCGCCGTAGCCCGACAAATTGCCGAGTGCCTCGATAAATTACTGTCGAAACTCGAAAATGAAGCTTAAGCATAGACACATAATTATCGTCCTGCTCGCCGCAGTCGCGCTCTTTGGCAGGCCCGAGACCGACCCGGAGAAAGCCGAGCTTGCCCTCCGCGCCCTCGACTCTGTGGAAATTCCCCAGCCGGTCTATTACGATGCTTTCGGCCCCGGCGAGGAGCTTCACTTCTCCGTCGATTACGGAATTGTCAACGCCGGATGGGCAATCATGTCCGTTGTTTCAATCGTGGAGTATAATCGTAGGCCGGCGTATTATTTTGAGACGCGCGCGGGCACGAACAAATCGTTTTCGGTTGTTTTCAAAGTAGAAGACCGCGCCGAGTCTCTTTTGGACATGGAGAATTTCCACACTCTTCGCCACGAGAAGCACATCCGTGAGGGCAACTACCGCGCCGACAGATGGTTCGTCATAGACCAAGAGCGGAACATCGCCCGAAGCGAGAAATATGAGGTCGAGACATACCCCAACGCCCTCGATGTTCTCTCAGCTTTCTATTACACGCGAATGCTCGAACTTGAGCCGGGAGATACTTTCCATTTGCCAAACCACGAGGGCGGGAAAAACTACCCGCTTCGTGTTGCGGTTCATCGCAAAGAGTGTATCGAGGTGCCGGCGGGGCGATTCGACTGCATAGTCATCGAGCCGATTCTCCACTCGCCGGGGCTATTCGATCACAAAGGCAATATCTACATTTGGGTGACAGACGATGACCGGCGCATGCCCGTTCTGATGCAAACGAAAATATTTATCGGGAATATCACCGCGAGCCTTGTGAAATATACCCTTTCCGATTAAACATCACCTAAATGCGCCTTAAACGCATTTCTTAAATCTTGCGAAGATGCTTGAAAAGCTCTGCGCAAGTTCATATCATTTAACAATATGGAGCTTAGTTTCGACACATGTCCTTGGAGCCGCTTTTTGCCGGCGACTTTCTCTTTTTGGGAGCAAAGCCGTTGCGCATGGGTCTCGGAGCCGGCGAACACGTGGTCTAACCTCGCGTATATTTTCGTAGGAATATATTTACTCATTATCAACCGGAAAATTCGCTGGTCACCCGTCAAATTCTTCGCATGGATATCGATTCTTGTGGGCATCTGTTCAGGGCTTTATCATGCTTCGGGGACGTTCATGTTCCAGTGCGCCGACCTCGCATCGATGTTTCTCGTCGTCACACTCATGCTAACATTAAATCTCCGCCGCGCCGGCTGGATACGCCCGCCATCGGTCTATTTCGTCTTCTGGGGCGATTTTGGTTTGTCAATGGGCATATTGCTTAATTTTCAGAGGACGGGACGCGCGATATTTATTGTGCTTCTGATATTGGCGCTTTCAATCGAAGCATACCAATACATGACAGGTAGCAACTATGCAATCAAGCCGCTTATCACCGCGCTTGCAATTCTCGGTGTGTCTTTCGTGTTCTGGCAACTCGATCTGAAGGGCGTTCTCGCGAGGCCGGACAATCACTATTTTCAAGCCCATGCTGTTTGGCATGTCGTTAATTCGATATCATTCTTCTACTTATATAAATTCTACGAACAGTTCGAGATGCTCTCGCCGCGAAGACTGCGCCTTATTCGCGAGGCTCGTTCAACCGCAACCGAGTGGCTTTACGGGCGTTTGATTCGCGAGTCGAGTGAGTCGAAAGACTTCGCCTGAATGCAGTATTACGCTATTCGCGATAAGTAATACGCGCTGATGTTCTATCCACTATTCAATGCCTGTCATGCGCTTGATGAACTCATTCGGCGCAAGCTCACTCCTTATCCCGAGGCGCGTGATGGCGAAGTCGTATTTCGTCGGATCATCGAAGGATATCGCCTTGAACGCAGTGGTGATTTCCAGCGCGGCTTTGATGTCCGGCGTTTTGCGTTTCGTCATGCCAATAGCACTACAAATATTGAACATGTGACTGTCCAGGGGAACGATCAACTGCGATGGCGAAACGCCGCGCCATCCTCCGGGATCGACATCGTCGCGGCGCACCATCCATTTGAGAAACAGATTCATGCGTTTGCACGCGCTTCCGCCCAAGGGCGAGGAGAGCAAATAGGAACAGCTTTCGGGGAAATCGCAGGCAATTTTTTGGACGAATTGCGAGAGGGCGGGGAGCACGTTCGGAGAATCCGGCTGATGGAACTCGAGAAAGCAGTCGTTGAGCGAGCCGAACTCGGCAATCGCGCGCTTGATGCCTACGAAAAGTGCACCAATCTCGGCTCCGGTAGTAAAACGATGCTTGAAATCGGGCAGAGTATTACGAAGCTCGGCATCAGTAACACTATCGATGAAATCGCGCGGATGCTGACCCAATGGCTCTATCGCCTTTCGGACACTGCGAATTATTTGGACGACGCGGCCATACGCAAGCGAAGCCGAGATGAGGCCGATAATCTCCCTGTCGCGAATGTCGTCATACTGAATAACGACTTCGAGAGGGTCGGGGCTGATAAGTTCCGGCCTGTTAAACTCGGCATAGAGTGCTTCGAGTATGTGACGTCTTCGTTCTTTCATTTAGCTCATGGCATTTTACTCATAACAATCGCTTTGACAAGAATTTTTTTTAGTGATTCTATCTGACAATTAGAACTATTTTCATCCTCAACTCAAAATTAGTTCATGCTCTCGGAATTGCGAAGCCGTTCATCATAAAGACAGGCTCGACAATCGCCGAGCCTGTTGTGTTGAGAGCTTTTCGAGAACGATTATTTGACCGGCACGAAGCCCAGTTCCGCGACGATTGCCTGTCCCTCTTTGCTGAAAATGTAATCGAGGTATGCCTTCGCCGTGCCGGTGGGATTGCCGTTGGAATACATGTTCAACTTGCGCGTGAGCGGATACTGGCCCGACTGCGCGTCTTTGACGGAGGCCTTGACGCCGTTGAGTGCGATGTCTTTGACATTCTTGTTGAGGTATCCGAGGCCGATATAGCCTATGCCGTCCGGCGTGCTGGCCACTGTCGTCGCAACGGCTTGGTTCGATGCGACCTTGAGCGCGGACTCGTGGACGGCATCGCCCTTGAGGATAACGTCCTTGAACACCTCGAAAGTCCCCGAGGAGACATCCCTGCTGACGAGGACGATTTTCCTGTTCGCGCCGCCGACCTGACTCCAGTTGGTGATTTTGCCGGTGAAAATGTCCTTGACTTGCTCCGTCGTGAGCTTGGAAACGTTGTTCTTTGGATGCACGACCACCGCCAGCGCATCGAGCGCGACGACATGCTCGACCGGCTCGATGCCCTTCTCGCGGGCGGCATCCACTTCGCTGGACTTGATGTCGCGCGAGGAGATGGCGATGTCGCACTGGCTATCGAGAAGCGCGGCGATTCCCACGCCCGAGCCGCCGCCGCGGACAGTAATGTCCGTGTTGGGGTTGTTGTCCATGAAATCTTCGGCGCAGGCCTGTGCAATCGGAAGCACCGTAGTCGAGCCGGTGATGACGAGCTGGTCGCCCGCGAATGCAATGCCGGCCAGCATTAGCATTGCAATTGACATGATGATTATGTTTCTCATTTTTCTCCTTTTATTGTTCGTTCGGAAAACTAAAATACTATCTGAAGCTGAAGCCTTGTGCGGAGTTCGGAGTCTTCGCTTACGGCTTCGTTTTTGAGCATCGCGACATCGCCGGTGAGCTTCATGCTGTGGCCGAGCTTGTTGAAATAGACATTGAAGCCGCCCATGATTTCCGTGCGAACATCGTCGTCGCCGTCTTTGTTGGGATCGACTGTCGAGAAGCGACCCGCAAGCTCGAATTTTTCGGGGGCGACCATGTAGCTCGCCTGCGCGTAAAGGCCATCGGACTTGATGTCGTCGCTTGTGCCTCTACCATAATATTCGCCCGCGATGTAGATGCCCGAGTAGCGGTATCCCGCGCCGAAGACATATCTGGTCGAGCCCTCGAAGCTCTCCTCGGCTTCGGGCTGTTGCGCGAATGCGAGGTCGATGAAGACGAGATGCTTGTCGGAGGGCTTGATATCGCCCTGAACAAGGCCGAAATCGCCCAACGGGTTGAAGGAAACCCTGCCCACGAGCGTGTGTCCGCGCTCGGCGACATTCGAGCCGCCCTCGCCGCCGCCGTTGAAAACGCCCGCGCTGTATTGGATTTTCTTCTCGGCAAATCTGCCGTGCACCAGCACACCGACATCACGGCCCATGCCGAGCGAACGGGAGGCAATCGACCTATCTACGAAGGTCTGCCTGCCGGAGGACTCCAACTGCTGGCGGTCAAAGCGAACTTTCGTCTGGCCGGCGCGAATGCTGAAAGCCTCGCTGGCCGTGTATTCGAGAAGGCCGTCCTTGAGCGTCGTTCCATCTTTTTTCGCGAAATCGGACTGGAACTCCCACTTCCAGCTCTGGTAAATCGAGCCTTTGAGCGCGAGCCTTATGCGCGGGATGTTGAAGTTCGAGTGCTCGGACTCGCCGTCGTATGTGTGGCGAACCTGAATGCGCCCGCCGATGTTGAGGCTGACATTGTCCGCGCTGAACGCGATGCCCTTGCTCGGCGCGACCTTGACCTCCTGCGCGGTTGCGGAGAATGCCGTCACGATAAGCGCTATCGCGATGATTGCGGCAAACTTCTTTCCTTTCATGTTTCTCCTTTCGAGGTTGATAAATGACTATCAGTCGTTTCGTTTGCGGGAAATATATAAGGAAATGTTATCGGAATATTAAGAACAAACTTGAAGTTCGTTAAGGTTGCGGTGAGGTGTGAGGGATTGGTTGATGCCAACCGTTCCCCGTCATTGCGAGGAGTCCGTGACTAAGCAATCTCTTTCGCACCGGCTCGCCATGAAACTAATCCCCCTAAATCCCCCTTGTCAAAGGGGGACTTCTCTCACCCCCTTGTCAAAGGGGGTCGCCCGTAGGACGGGGGGATTAAAAAAGGGCGCGTCCCCGTGCCCCTCTAATGTAATACCTTTCACCATTAACCCTTAACCTTTTACCCCTCCCTACACCACATCCGCCCAGTCGGTCACTTCGTCGTCCTTGCGGGCGCGGACCCATGCGTAGTAGGTCATGCCCTTGTGAATCTGTCTCTTATACACATCTGACGCTGCCGACGAAGAGGATAGTGTAGATCTCGGTGGTCGCCGTAT
>OMKS01000456.1_pt1 | contig 38420 bp, 24 predicted proteins | sample 1674721 | NCBI WGS metagenome assembly OMKS01 (sample SAMN06264996, study PRJEB25208) | sediment metagenome | isolation source: hot spring sediment | place: USA: California | collected 2014-09-02 | reverse complement strand
GGTAGATGTAGTGCCGTTGCGACCCGTACTGGAAGATGAGGTCCTGTCCGCCGATGGTGAGTCCGGTGTCCGCGTCTATCTCGATGTAGCCCAGCGGGTCTTCATCGTCGCGCCATCTGTTCATAACATGCACCGGCTGATGCGCCTTGTCGAGACGCGTCGCGCTGATGCGATAAGTGAACGGAACGTCGTTTTCGCCCGAAAGCATCTTCACATATAGCTTTGAGCCTTCCATGTATGCATAAAGGTTCGCCGGCCCGTTGGGCGTCACTATTACCATGGCGGTCGAAATGTCAACTACCTTCGAGAACAGCCACAAGTCCGTGCCTTCTTTCTGTTGAGTAAGGTCGATGACAGCCTCGCCGTCGGAGAGTTTGCCCGTTGCAACTAAATCGACGCGGTGGCCGATATTTTCTCCACCGTAAACAGAGTAAAAATCATCGCCAATCTTGTATGCCGGGTCGATTTCATAGCAGTTGATCTTGCCCGTCGTAGTTCCGTTGCCGACCTGCAAATCCCCAGTAATTGTCGCGTTGCCGTCGAAATATCCGGCTGTTGCACCTACGGCGTAGATGCCGTAAGTGACACCTTGCGCACGAACACCGTAGGAGCCAGCACCCGAAGTAGTAAAAAAACCTCCGTATGTTCCGGTCATGCTGGCATAGTAGCCGTATGTTTGACTCCGCGTGTCTGCTACGCGCAGATTTGTGCCGATATCTCCGCCTGTCTCGCTGTTGTTTGGATAGATGTAGTTGGTAGCATCTCTCCATAAATTGCCTCCCGCGCCGCCACCCTCTCCCCATGTTGGTATAGCATTCGGCCCGTTGGATGTAAGAACTTGCCCCGATGGGCCGAGAGTCAGCTCTTTGATGTCGCCTGCGGCGTCAGAGTAGAAAAGCCTCCAAGGGCTGGCGTAGTGGTCGGAAGTGCTTGTGATATGGTGCTTACGTGCATGGTGGTCGTCTGGGCCAACGCCGAGAATTTCCGAATGATAGTGCTGGTGCCCCGCCGGCGAAGCGCCGACATCGCCCGCCGAGAGCGTCCTATTAGTTGCACCTGAAAGGCGGCCCTTGCTGTCCACAGTGATGCTCGCGACATTCGCGCCGGTGTTTCCGTAAGTCCCCGCAGAGACGCCGGTGTTCGAGAGGTTTGCCGTCACGGTGCCGGTGACACTGCCCGAGCCAGTGAGGTCGCCCGCGAAAGTAATTGTGTGGGTATGCGCCGTCGAAGCCGCGCCGACATCGCTCGCAGTGAGCGCCCTATTCGCGGCGGATGTAATGCGCCCTTTGCCGTCCACATTGATGCTCGCAATGTTCGCGCCGACATTGCCGTATGTCCCCGCAGAGACGCCGGTGTTTGAGAGCGTAAGCGTAATATCTCCGGGAATCGTCGCCGAACCTGTGGCATCGCCGGAGAATGTGATGTCGTGGGTGTGTGCGGTTGATGCCGCGCCGATGTCCATTGCGGAAAGAGTTCTGTTGCCGGCGTAAGTCAGCCTGCCTTTTGCATCGACCTGTATATGGGCGATGTTCGCATCGGAACCGCCATATGTGCCGCTTGAAACACCGGTGTTAGAAAGCTGTAAGTCAACAGTGCCGGGAATATATACCGTGCCGGTGGCGTCGCCGGCGAAGACGACTTCGTGTTGATGGCTCCCGCGGGCAACCTGATTGTATCCATCGCCGAAATCCGCGCCCAAAGTCCTTTCAGGGTTTGGAGAGCCGTAGAATGCAAGCCCTCCGTTTTCGGTCAGGTCAACTTCGATCACGATATCGCCCCTCGTGCCGTAATGCGCGTCTTTGAGTCCTGCGGCTGTGGTGATGAGCTGGTTTGGTTCGCTTCCACTCCCGCCGCTCGTGTCGGAGGAGAAAATAACAATTGTGTTTCCGCTACGGCTGATTGTCGTATTGCCCGCGCCCTGAAACGTTATTAGGTCACCAGATTTCACTTCGAGATTATCGCCTCCGCCGTCGTCGGCAAAGAGCCACCAAGAATTATAATTGTCGAAGTCGCCCTCGTGGGTGTGGTCGCTTCTGGAAACAGTATTCGCCGAACCGGGGCCGTCGAAGTCCACGCCGAGCCTGCCACTGGCAAACCTCAAGCCGCTGTTGGCCATAAGGTCGATTTCGATGTCTATGGTGTCAGCCATTGTGCCCCAAGATGCGCCTTTGATCCCATCTTTAAGCTGAAATATCTGGTTTGTCCCTGTCACTTCTGTGGCGTCAAAGTGAAGACTGAATCCCGGGCCGCGCTTGACTTTGAGGCCGCCGGAACCGTAGAAGCTGACTTCAGTAGTTGTGGGAACATTGAAGGCCGTGCCGCCGTCGAAAGGCAAAGCTCTCCAATAGTTATAGTTGTCCCATTCGCCCTCGTGGGTATGATCGAACCATGCAAGCCCGCCAGAACTGCCGATGTTGATGGGGACGATTTCGCCGTCTCGCCTTCCGAAAACCTGGTTATTGGCGGTGAACTGAATATCCTGAGCGCCTCCGGGGAAGCCGGAGGGATTGCCTTTCATAGATGTTCCGGGCATGAGCGCCAGTTTCGCGTTGGTGACAACACCGTCGGAGATTGTCGTGGCAATGGAGGTTCTGCCTGTTCCGGTGACATGGCCGGTGAGAGTAATCTCCTGGTTCTCGGTAATGTAGTCTGCAGTCCAATATTCGAGGGCGGTGCCACCTGAGTTGACCCTGAGCAATTGCGTGGAGGTCCCAAGTGTGGTGAGTCCAGTTCCGCCGTGGCCTATCGGGAGTGTTCCCTCGATGTGCGTGGGACTGCCCGAAAGGCGAATCTTGCCCCATGAGGGCGCGGTGGCCGTGCCCCCAGAAATTAGAGCATTGCCGGTGGCCGCCGCAGGAATAACGCCATAGGTAGTCGAGGTAGTCGAGACTGGAATCGCTCCGGCCGCTCCGGCGAGCATGTTCGCGCCCAGCCCGCCGCGCGCAGTCGAGACATATTGCTCGCCCGCGAGCGTATTAGTGCCCGTGAAATATGCGTTATATCCATCCGTGCCGGCTCCGGTGAGCATATTCGTGTGCCCGTGGTCGCCGCGGGCGGCTTGGTTCGTCCCGAGGCCGAAGTCCACGGCGAGTTTGCCGTCGCCGTCGAACCTCAAGCCTCCGGCGGACAAGATATCCACCGCGAGAACGACATCGCCGGTAGTCCCCGGAAACGGCGCGCCGCTGAGGCCTTGCTCGGTGATGATGTTCTGATTGTCCTCGCCGCTAATCCCCGAAGCGTCGAAATGCAAGTTGTGACCGCTCGGGTTCGTAATGGTAAGGCCGCCTTCCGCCGTGAAGTCTAAAGCTCGGTCGGAATTCGTGATGTTGAAGCGCGTAGCCCCATCAAGCTGAACATCTGTGAAAATCGCGATTGGCGATAGTTCTGCGTTCCCGACAACATCTTCATTCAACTGCAAATTCCACTCGCCATCGACGAAAAGGCTTTCAGCGCTGATAATGTCGCTTCCTTCATGCAAAGTCACCAGATGGTTATGATCGGAGAAGGAGAAATTCGACGAGGGGAAGTTCTGCCAATTCTCGCCGTCGTAACCGAGAAGGTCGCCGAATTCGAGGTCTGTGACTATGACATCCGTATGGTCATCCGGGCTTGTAAGCGAATGCTCGCGGTTGTGAGACTCCCCCATTCCGAAGCTCGCCATGATTTTAATGCGCCCTCCCGCGGTAGCATCTACGAGCGCAACGCCCACGACAAAGCCATCCGGAGCGAGGTCTTTGCGTTGGACTTTGCCGCCATCGGCGGGAACAAGCTGGTCGCCGGCCGTCACATCGCTGTCTAAAAGGACATTGTCGATCATATCCGACGATGCGATGAGATAGAACGGTCTTCCAGCGTCTTCCTCAAGTCCGATAATAATGCCAACCGGCTCTTCGCCTTCGTCGCAGACGGCGACGGTGCCATCGCCGGAAAGTTTCACAACGGTGCCTTTATCAAGCCCGGGGCTTCCCCCGACAGACAGTTTCAGTATCTCTTGTGCGGTAGCTATATTTACGATAATAAACATAGCCATTAACAGATAAACAAATTTTCTCATAGTTTTCCCCCTTCAAGGGAGTCCTTATAATCGTTACCATAATCTAATTCTATCAAAATCTTTGCGATTCGAGGCTTGAGTGCCGGAAGCCGTTTCTTCACGACCTCCCAGATTATTTTCAAATTTATGCCGAAATACCCGTGGCTGATTCTGTCGCGCATCCGCGCCATATCGCTCCAGGGCACATCGGGATATTTCGCCCGAATTTCTTCGGGGATGTTCTTCGACGCCTCGCCGATGATAATGAGCTGAAGAATAACCGCGCTCGAAGTTTTCTCGTCCTCGACAAAGCCCTCGAAATCGAGTTCGCCTATGAACTCGGCGATTTTCCCTATCGCGTCGAGAATATCCTCCGCATATAGGCCGAAGTCCCTATTCACACTGTCACCGCCTCGCTGAGGATTCGGTCTTTGATGCGCCTTTTTATCGAGCTTTTCTCGACCAAATCCACATTGACGCCGAGGATTTCCTCAAGGACGCGCTCTATCTCGCAGAATGTGAGCAAATCCGGCAGTTCGTGGAAATCGACGAGGACATCGAGGTCGCTGGTCTCGGTCTGCTCGCCGCGGACGAACGAGCCGAAGATGCCAATCGCCTTGATGGCATACTTTCGGCAAAGCTCCTCTTTGTGCTCTGCGAGAATTCTCTCTATTTCATCCAGCGACTTCATCCTTACCTTAATTAGTATCTCTCGGCGGAAGTTCTACCGCCTATCTTTTCTCCGCCGGCGCGGGAACATCCTCGAGTTCTATCTCGATGTTGTCCCGGCGCTTATGGTTATTGTCTTCAATTCGAGCGGCTTTATTCCTGTCATCGTCTTCGATCTCTATTCGCTCGGTTTTTTCATCGCCGTTAGCTCCCAATGGAGTTGCCACTCTGACCGGTTTGATTGACGATGCGTCTATTGCGGGCGCATCGCTATTAACTTGTATGGTTTCTCTCGGTGTCAGAATGAACTCGGCTTTCAGCTCTTCGATAATCTCGGCCTTAATTTGCTCTTTAAGCTCCTCTATAGAAGCCTCGTCAATCGCCTGTCCAAATGCAATCAGAACGAGCAGTGAAACCGAAAGGATAGCGTAAAATAGTTTTTTCATAATAGTCTCCTTCGCTGTTATGACAACCAAGAAATTAAAATCCATCTGGAGAGCGTTTCGCTGTAGATGAATGTAGCCATTCCCACGCCGCTCGATGTAACAGTGCCGCCGGTGTTCGTGATAATCCGGTTAGTTGTTGTGGATCCGGTGTTTTGATGAGCTATCGACAGATTGTAAGTCGCGTCCCAGAAGAGATACAGGATTCTCCCGTTATATCCGCCGGTGAATCCGGTAATTGTCGTGGCGGCTCCGGCGCCGTATATGCGGACATAACCTGCATCACCGATGTCGCAATTGTTCCATATCCCGCCAGATCCGCCAAGATTGATTGTATATTCTCCAACGCCGACTGCGGCATCGGAATATACGCCGAAATTAGATGAGCCGCCCGTGGCATATCCATAAACACCGAAATGCTCGGTTGTCGAGCCTGCGCCAATTGATTGGCCAATAACTCCGAATTGCGCAAGGCTTGTCTCTGCGCTTTCGTTTTTGCCGAAAACGGCGGTGTTAGAGCCACCGAGGTATCCGTAAATATTGGGATCGGCTTGGCCGATGACACCGACACCGCGAACAACAGTTATCGACGTGATATCCGCGCCCCATCCAGCGATGCCCGATGAGTTTTCGCCTTCCCCGCCTATGCCGATAACACCAATTGAATTGTCGCTCGCGCCATATCCAAATACGCCGCTACCGAGTTCTGGAACGACCGCTAATTCGGTTCTGCCGTAAACCCCGTTTGTTGTTGTGAGTCCGTTGCCGAGAACCCCCGCACCATCGGGATTATCGCTCACGCCGAGAACGCCGTTGTATTGGGTGCCCAACGCGCCGTAGATATCTTCGTCGAACTCGCCGATAACGCCCACTCCGTCAGAGGCGACGGTGCGTCCGTAAACGCCTACACTTCCGGAAGCATCTGTGCCTCGGCCATAGACGCCGACATTGGAACTTGTGCCCGCAACGCCCGAGCCGCCGGATAAATAGCTTCCGCCGAGATCGTTGCCGGCGGCTAATAGCCCGGTTCCACTGGCATGACTGTTATGGAACCGTCCGCCGAAGCCCGTTGCGGCGGGGCTTTCGCCGTAAACACCATAGAAACCCGTTGATATGATTCCCGCGCCGCCCGATGCATTCGGATTGACGGCTTGAATTGAGGCGTATGTGCTGGTAGTCGGTGTTATTTCGCTATATATTCCGGGTTGAGTAGTGGCACTCTGAACGACATGAAGTTTGGCATTGACGGTCGAAGTCCCGATGCCGACGCGCTGGTTCGTGGCATCAACGTTCAGGATGTTCGTCCCAGCGGAGTTCTGAAGCTGAATCGCCGTGGTCGAGTTGCTATATGGCCTGATAGCAACTGTTCCCGCGTCTGGCCGCGTGTAAAGAGGCGACTGGAACGAGGTGTTGGCCCTGCCGACACCTGAAATCCTGAAGTTTGCCGATTGGTTCGATGAGTTTTGATTTTGGATGTAATCGTTGGATGAGGAAGTCCAAGGCGCGGTGTTTTCGATTGTGACATCCCGAGTGGATCTCGTCGCGGAAATACCGGTGCCGGCGGTGATTGTCACAGTATTACCCGAGCTGACTGTTCCCGTGCCTGCTGTGCCCGATGCCGCAATCAACCAATTTGCGTAGTTGTCCGCGCCCGTGGCGATACCGTTAAGTTTAGTCTTATCTGCAGAAGACATAAAACCGTTCACAGAAGTAGTGGCCACCAAATGCAAATCGCCTCCGCCCCTATTGCCGTGGATTGCATCGTTCATCGCCGACCATGAGGCAGTCCCCGAAGAGCCGCCGTAAATCAACAGCTGATTTGTCGCGCCACCGGATGGGATGTGCTGATGACCCGCCGATGTGAGGTGACTAATCTGTGCCGCGCCGCCGATTACCTGCCGAACATTATCGACTTGAATCGAGCCGGTTGCCGTGAGATTTCCTCTCGTGAATGCAGGCTCATAAATGCCGTCATGGTCATGGTTGCCGCGGGCAACCTGGTTCGTTCCCGTGCCAAAATCCGCGCCGAGCTTTGCGCTTTCGATTTTCAGCCCGCTATTCGCCATCAGGTCGATGTCGATTGTGAAGTCGCCGTCAGTGCCACCATCCGCGCCGGTGAGGCCTTCGCCGGTTGTGATTGTCTGGTTATCCTCGCCGCCTGCGCCCGATCCGCCGCCGGTGAAGATATTCGCCATAATCTTCGTGCGCGTGCCCGAAGTAGCATTCTCGAGAGCCACGCCTACGACGAAGCCATCTGGGTCGTCGGCGAGGCGCTGAATCGCGCCGCCATCTGCGGGGACGAGCTGGTCGCCGGCGGAGATATTCGTCGCGCAGAGGACATTCGTAGCGATGCCCGATGGTGTAATAAGATATAACCTGTCCGCTCCTTCGTCCTCATACCCGATGATAATGCCGACTGGTGTATCGCCCTCGTTGCAAGCGTCAACAGCGTTATCGCCCGTCACTTTAACGACCGTGCCGGGGAGGAGTCCCCCGCTCCCACCGACGGAGACCTTGAGGATTTCCTGCGCGGTCGCCGACATGATTGTCATCAGGGCTAAAATGCAAATAATGGCAAACTTCTTCATGGTTCTACCTCGATTAGCAAACTGTCAATATCAATTCCGTTCAAGCACTTCGATGCGAGCTTCAAGTGCTTCGAGAGAACTAACTCTATCTTGCAATGATTCAATTGTTCTCTGTTGATCCTCAATTGTGGCTTCATATTTCGAGTTCAGTTCTATGAGGCCTTTGAGTGTATATAATGTTATATAATCATAGTTAATTCCGTAATACCCAAATTCGCTTTCAATCTGCGCGGCCAACGGGAGATGTTCCGCCACATCCTGAGCGACTAATCCGATGGTTTTTGTAGTTCTTTCCTTATCGTCATTATAGTAGAAGCTCACAGGCTCGAGTTTTATCAGGTTGTCCAAAACATCGGAGATAGGCTCTATTGTGTTTTTTAGATTTCTATCTGAAGTCGTCCATGCGCCTGTTGAATAGTTAATCCAAGACTTCAATGATCCGTTATACGAGAACCATAGATTGGATGTAGCCGCTGTCCCGACAACCCAATATCCGAACGGGCTATATTCCAGTCGAATTCCATCATAGTTATCAGATGAGCTAAGATGTAAAAGGCTTTGCGGGGTTGCTGTAGCCAATCCGACCCTGTCGCTGAAATATCCCCTGCCCGTGAAATATCCGCCGAATTCGTTCAATGAAGCGTCTTGGAAGCCCAGCGCGCCCCATGCTGATGGAGTTTGATCGGTGCTCACCGCGCCGAAAACACCCGCAGAAGGGCCATATCCGCCATCGTAACGATAACCCGCGACTCCGGCGGTATAGGCTTGGCCGTAGCTTGCGGCGAGGCCGCGAACCCCGCAACTTGCATAGTCAAGGCCCCAGTATGATGCTCCATAATTATCGCAAGACCCGTAGATTGCGCTATGGCCTGTCGATGTCAAGGAGTTTCCTGTTTTAATCGCTTTAATGAGCGATGCTCTGGTCGCCGACCAAGAATATCCCGTCAAATATAACCTCGAACCATCCGGAACTGCGTCGAAATCGTCGTAAATATTCAACGCATAACCATCGGTTATCGTGTTGCATGAGATATAACTCGAGTTGTCCGTCCAGTAGCCGCCGCCGCCCCCGCCGGGGTAACTCCCCGAAACCGTGAGGTTGCCGGTAATATGGACATTGCCGGAGAAGTAGCCGGCGTAGTTATATGGCCCCGCAGTCCCACCACCTAAAATCGCCCAATTGCCGTTATCGTTGGTGAAAACTCCGGCGTGTCCACCCCAGCCGGCGTCCCTAACATATCCATAGACACCGTAATTGTAGGCTGTTCCGATGGGATCGCCCGTATTATTTTCTCCGCCGAGTTTGCCAATGTTTCGGTCGCTCGAGTATCCTTCGACTGCGGCAACGTCGGTCGAACCTGTCGGCTTATATGCGTAGATAACACTCGGCGCGGTGCTCGATTGCTCGACATGGAGTTTATAGCTCGGTGCAGTCGTGCCAATACCGACATTATATGTTGTGTTGTTAGCATATAAGTTAGAGCCGGAAAGCGTCCAGTAGCCTCCTCCGCCGCCGCCGGGATATGAGCCGCTCACTGTGAGGTTTCCGGTAATGTTAACATCGCCATCGAAGTATCCGGCGTAATCGTATCCGGTGGCGTAAATACCGCACTCGAAGGGAGCGGTGGAGCCATCCCAGCCAAGATAGGCGTAATTATCGGACCATCGCCCCATGCCAAAAACACCATATTCGTTGCCGCGCGCGTAAACTCCCCTCTCGCCGCCACTGAAGAAGCCAGAAGCCCATTGTCCGGTTCCTCGGACACCGACATTCCCATAGCCGGAGACGTTTCCGCCCAAGAAGCCGAAGTTGCTGGTATTGTATTGGCCGTAAACGCCGTAATCTGCGCTGGCTATGTAGCCCATTCTGTCGGTTGTCAGATGTGTTCCGAGAACTCCGTATTCTCCGCCCCGTCCCATCACACCGCGTCCTCCGCCGCCCGTGGCGTCGCCGTAAATCGCCCATCCGGGCATAGTGACGTAGATGCCGTAGATGTCCGTGCTGGAGTATGAAACAACGAGTTTTCCATTTGTGGGGCTTGTAGTCCCGATGCCGACTCTGCCAGTTCTGCCAATATCACCGGTAGTGTTCGCCGTGCCGCTCCATGTCGGGTCGGTTTCGTTGAAAGATGTGAGATAGCGCCCATCGAGGCTTTGTGTAAGCGAACCGAGGCCATGGCGCGTAAGCGTAAGAACGCCGGTGCCTGTATTGAAGCTCATGCCGTCAACATAGTTATTGCCGTCGCTCGCGCCGCCTGCGTCGATTGTGATTGTGTTGCCTGAACGAGAAACCGAAGCCCCGCCTACTCCCGTGAAAGAGACTGTTGCGCCGGAAACAATCGAGGTGGAGGCCTCTGTGTTCGCCCGAAGGTTCCACGAAGCATAGTTGTCATAGAGGCCACTGTGGTTATGGTCACCGCGGGCGGCTTGGTTCGTTCCCGTGCCGAAATCCACTGCAAAAGTCGTTGCAGACGAACCATTGTAATTACTGCCGGTAAGCCCTGTTCCAGGGGTAAGCGTCTGATGTGCGTGGTTTCCGCGCGACACCTGATTCACACCCGTGCCGAAATCCGCGCCGACGGTCCTGCTTGCGCCCGAACCGGTGAATGTCAGTCCGCCGCCGGAGGTCAGGGCGAGGTCGATTGTGAAGTCGCCGTCCGTGCCTCCATCGGCGCCCGTCACGCCGGCGCCGGTAGTGATAGTCTGGTTGTCCTCTCCTGCTCCGCCACTCGCATAGCCCACATTCAGAAGGACGGTGACCGCGCCGCCAGCGGGTGTGTTAGTCATTGCGGTGCCGATGATATGGCCGCCCGGGTCGGCAAATTGCGGCTGAACCCTGCCGGAATTCGCAGGCACGAGCTTATCGCCGGCCATCACGGCGAGAGCGCATTGGACATTGCGCGCAATTCCCGCCGAGTGTATCAAATAGGAGTCCGGCGCGGCCGAATAAGTCTCCAGCGCGATAATCACGCCGTCCGCCTCTTCGCCCGCATTGCAAGCAACAACTTGCCTATCGCCGGTGATTCTCACAACAGTCCCGACGGACAGGGGCGATGACGATCCGACGGGGGTTTTGATGATACTATCGGCGAAAACCCCGAAACACAACACTCCCATAGTGACTATTATCATTATTTTTATTATTTTTATTTTGCATACGCCAGAAAACATAACAACCTGCCTTACCTTACTGTTATGAGCTATGTTAATATTCGTTTCCAATTCTCGGCATCGCTCCGGCATCCTGCTCATCTGGGAACATGGGAAGCCTGCGCGAAAAACTCTCGTCGAAATTGCGGTCGAGGATTTCGTCGTCGATTCCGCCGCCCTCGGGGAAGTCTTTGCGGGTGGCGGATGCCGTCCATGCGAACTCGGCATCACTCTCTCCATCGTTTAGCTCCATGACAGCGAATCCGTCGCGCTCGAATCTCGCGACTGCGAGGCCTTTGCAATCAGCAGAATATGGCGTGAGAATGATAACCGGCTTCTCGCCGTTCTTGACAGAACGGAGGAAGGCAGAGGGTAGCTCGACAAAGCCTCTCCCCCCTTCGAGACGGGCGATTCCTTCGGTTTTAATTTTCGCTGAAAGCCCAACATTATTGAAAGCGGGCACCCTCGGCGCATCTTTCGTGGCTGTCGCGGTATCTATGAGTGCAATGGATTGGCCATTTGAAACGTAGGAATTGCCGGAGAAATAGGCCGCGCCGCCTCTCGAGTCGATTGTCGTCGCGGAGTAGATGCCGAGGTGCTCGGACACCGTCACCAATCCGGCGGTTCCGCCGGAGCTAATCACGCCGATGCCCGTAGGCTCTCCCGCTCCGCCCTTTGCGCCGAAGTTATTGCAATGGAACGCTCCGCCGGCGCGGTTTGATCCCGTCCCGGTGGAAACGCCAAGAATGCCGAATCTTCCGCCGAAGCCAGCAATGCCAACGCAATTGTTCCCGTTTATGGCCTTGCCGACAATTCCCACGGCGAGGTCTGTGCCGTGGTTTTCGCCGTAAATCGCGGCTTTCTGGTTATCAATACAATCCCCGCCGCCCCTCGATACCCAGCCGCTTTGTGATGTGCCAGATGCTCCTTCAATCCAATCCCACTCCATATATGGGCTGTTGATTCCCAAGGAGCTCTCTATCTCCCCCCAAATGGCAAGGCGTCTTCCGTTGCCAACAGCTGTAGAATATAGCCCGCATCCCCAGCCTGCGCCGGAATATGTATTGCTAACGGCATAGACGCCATAGCTACTGTCGCTATAACTCATCGACAGGACTCCTAAAGTAGGGTGACCCTCGGTGCTTGCTTGGACGAAGAAATCGCCGCCTATTGCTCCCGGAGTATCGTCCGAATACTTTTTCCCGATGACAGCGGCGCTTGAACCTCCGAGAGCGCCCCATGACCATCTCGCGCCCGAATCAAACCTCCCCTGTGCACCGAAGTTTTGGCCGCCCAAATAGCCCCAGTTCCCGCTGTGTTGATTTCTTCCGAGGACACCGTAGTTCTCGGGTGCGCCCATAGATGCATCCGCGATACCATAAACGCCGGCGAATCTATCGAGGCCATAGTATTTTGTTTTGAAAATACCGCCATAGCCGAACATGTTCTCGGCATAGAAGACGGTTGTATCACCGTCGGAGGGAACATCATGGACTCTGCCGAAAAAATTCCCGGAAGAAAAAATATATCCATCTGGATGCCTTGTCCAATGGCTCTCTCCCCCGCCAGAACCATCGAGACTAATCATAATCTTAATTCTGCTGAGATGAGAGCCGGATTCCATAGCCGTGCCAACTACGAAACCCATTGGGTCGGAATCGAGCGACCTTATAGCGCCGTCATCGAATACGATAACCTTGTCGCCCGAATTGATAACACTTGCACAGAGGAGATTTCGTGCCATACCGGAGTTCGCCACGAGGTAAAACTCCGGTGCTGATGAGGGGCCTTCGTATCCTATGACAACACCAACAGGAGTGTCGGCGGAACCGCAGGCATCGATTTGCATGTCGCCGACGAGTTTCACGACTGTTCCCAGTTCGAGTGGTGTGGTGTTATCGATAACTTCGTATTTGAGAATGCCGTCGGTCATCGCTGAGACAGACCACAGCGCGACAATCAGCGCCACAAGAAAAATTGCTCTGCTTCCGACTTTCATATGATTCCTTTCAACTTCATTAACAAGCAACTTCAAAAGCCCGGACGCCCCAAAGAACGCCCAGGAAGGGAATTAGCCGTTTATTTCCAGGAGTGTAAGCGTTCCGTTGACCGCACGCCCCGCGTCGTAGGGCGCTTTCACCTGCTTGGCCTGAACGGTGTATGTTGTCCCGCTGGCCGGCGATGGTATATGGGCGTTGATGCTCACCTCTTGACTTTGGTAGAAATTGCGGTCTGTCATGATAATCGTCCGCTTGGCGATTTCGGTCGTGCCGTTCCAGATTCTCACCTCGAAATATGCGCCGTTCTGGCCGCCTCTGTCGTCGAAAGTGCCGGTGAAGTTCAGAACTACCGGGTTAGCCTCGGCACTGGTGAATGTCACCGATGCAAGGTTCGACCAAGTCGAAGTGCTGTTGAGACTCGCGGCTGTCGAGAAGCTGTTCGACATCGCTTGTTGCCCCGCGCCGAAATCGATAGCGTCGATTGCGTCTTCGTTGGCCTTGACTGCGGCATCCAGCGCACCGACTGCGGTTTCAAGCGATGTGCCGTCCGTCACATAATTGTTCGACGAATAGTCCAGTCCCGTAAGGCCGGTCGAACTTCCGACGGCGGCCTCGAGGTTGCTTATGTCCGTGGCGTTGGTCGTAATGTCGCCTTCTGCAGTCGTGAGTCTGCCGTCGAGTGCGGTGATGTCGCCTGCGTTGCTCACGATTGCCGCATCGAGCTGGCCGAGCGCGCCATCGACATTGCCGCTGGAGATGTATGTCCCCGCAGTGACGCCGAGAATGTTGTTAGCATTGTGAGAGTGCTGGCCGTCGGCATTGGCTCCGCCGGTGAGCGCTGTGTGCTGTGCGCCAGTGAGATGCCAGTGATCGTCTGCCGCGCCGCCTTGAATTCCGGAAAGGTCGTTATGGTTCCAGCTTCCGCCAGTAAGGCCGTCGATTATGCCGTCAAGCTCGTCAATCGCAGACTGAACATTCGTAGCAGTAAGGCCGGAAGCGGCGTTGCTGTATCCCACGAGGCGCGCACCGCTGGCCGCGGCTGTGGAAGACAGCAGTGTCCCGCCGAGGCTGAGGTCGGTGCCGATGAGGTTGTTCGTCGCGGTGATGTTCCCGAGTGCCCAAGTCTCGCCAAGCTCGTTCACTGTGAAGGCGGGGTTCATGGCGTCATCGCGGATGAAAAATGTATTGGTAGTGCCGGGTCCGCCGCCCTCATCGAGCTGAATATTGATGTCCGCAGTGGAATAAATCTTCACTCCGGAAGTTCCGCTCATCCGAAGGTTTCCTCCGGAATAAATCGCCGGGCCGGAGCCGTCGTTGCGGGCATAGAGAGCTTCGGTCGTGCCATTATTAATCGCCTGCAAAGCCCTGCCCGAGCCGCCAGTCACATCGAGGGCACGCGTCGCGCCTGTCGAAGTAATCTGAACAGTCCTGCCCGTCGCTACTGCGATTGTGTTGCCGTCGTCGTATGCTTCCTGAAGGCCGTGGTCGATTGTCCCACCGCTCGATAAGTCGAGAATCGCGGCGTCGAGCTGGCCGAGCGCGCCATCGACATTGCCGCTGGAGATGTAAGTCCCGCTCGATACGCCGAGGATGTTATCGGCGTCGTGAGAGTGTTGGCCGTCGGCGTTGCCGGCACCGGTGAGGGCGGTGTGTTGCGCCCCGGTGAGATGCCAGTGGTCGTCTGCCGCGCCGCCTTGGATTCCAGCGAGGTCGTTGTGATCCCAGCTTCCGCCGGTGAGGCCGTCGATTCTGCTATCAAGCACCTCGATTGCGCCCTGAACATTATCCCTTCCGATTCCCGCCACGGCATCGTCGAAAGCGCTGAACTTCGCCTGATTATCGAGAACGATAATCTGGGCGATTGCTGTCCCCGCACCGACAGTGCTTTCGAGAGCAACTGCCACGAGGACATCCTCTGTGTTAACGGATGTTCTCGCCATGCCGGGGGTTGCGGAAACAGTGAGCCTATCCCCCGCCGAAACCGCCGATGCGACCTGAACTGCCAGTTGTCCCGACGAGGCAACTAACACATAGTGCGTCGTTCCGTCGGTTTCATATCCCGCCACGACGCCGATGACATCTCTATCGCCGACCGTCGCCTTAACAATTTGCTCGGTGACAGGGTTGATTCGCACCACCGTTCCAATTGCGTGCTCCTCATTCGCCTCCACCGGATACTTAAATAGAACATCGGCCATCGCCGCTTGCACGATAAAAAACATCGCCACAAGCGCCGCGATAACCGCTAAGTTTCTCTTCTTCATTTCCGTCCTCCTTAGAACAAATTTCATACAACTTGCAGAGCTCTCGAGTTAATCTTTGATTTCCGCAAGTTGAAGAACGCCGTCGATACAACGGCCGGAGGTATAAGGCTCCTTGGCCACTCTTGCCCGAACCGCATAAGTGTGCGTTCCGGCGGGTGGTGTATCGTGGCCGTTGATAGCCACATTTTGGAACTGGTGGACAATGGGCGAATAAATACTCACGCTAACACTCGAAATCACGACCTCACTTGCTCCGGGGTTGCGCACAAGCTCAACCTCGACATAAGCCCCATCTTGACCGCCCTTGTCATCGAAAGTGCCCGCGAACGAGAGCTGAATGCCCGAGCCGGGACCTGCAGATGTGTATGAGACCGACGCAAGAGTGACGGGAGTAGCGGTGCTTGTGATTGGCACAACTGGCGTCACCGCGCCGGATGTCGAGCCTTGCCCGATAATGTAATCTGCCATGTTGGCGTGTAGAGCCGATGGAACAGCACTCAATGGCTGTCTCGGCGTCATAAGCTCGCCATCGACAATAAGCTGAACCCAGCGCGCTCCTGAGAAATCGACATCGACGGGGTTGGTCACCCCGAGGACGACATCGAAAAGCCCCTTGGTGACATCGACCGAGTTAAGCTCACCCCATAGGGAGTCGCCGCCGGTTTCAGCATTCCAAATCGAAAAACCTATATTCACCACGCCCTCGACGGCCACGCCGCCCGGGTCGGTGAGTTTGCCTTGATAGCCGATCCTCTGCGGAACTGCAAAAGCGGCCAAAGCCAGAACCATCGCCAGAATGATGACGACCTTTGTCCTTCTCATCATGCCTCCTGTGTTTGTATGATGTTCATGTTTTGTTATTAAAGCCATAAGTCATTTTATGCCTGTAAGTTGAAAGCCGTTAGCTTATAAATTACACGAAGCGCCGGAGTTAACTCATTATTTTTTAGTGGGAAACAGAAGCTATCCATTCATAACTCTCCTCGGCTAATCGGCCGGAACAACCTCGATTTTGATGTTTATCCATTGCTGGTTACCCTCTACGCCAAAGGCATAAGCCGGCGCACGAAGTTGCATCCATATCGCGACGGATTCGCCGGGCAATATCCGCTCGCCCGCATTCTCGCCGTTGATGCCCAAAACCGGCCCTTTGGCCTCTTTAGGCTTAAAGCTTATTACATCCTCCGAGCCTTCTTGGTTGAACTCCTCTTGGCTTACGAACTCGCGGTCGGTGTCCGTGATAACAACGCTCATAACGAATGCGTTGGCCTCCTCGGTGTCTTTCTCAGTGTGCGGAAAAAATGGGCCTGTGCCATCTTCGGGTATCGAAATAGCGAGCCTCTGCACGGAGTTGCTTGTGTTGATGAAAATCATGCGGTCGCGCTCTTTCATCGTCCGGACTTCCATCGGAAGAAGCGCCTCCTGCAAATACCAGCCCTTGCCCTCGATGACGAACGACCTGCTATACCCCATCACTTTCGGGCCGAAACGAAGCTGACTGCTCTTGATTTTATTCCCTGCGAAGGCTTGGAAATAGTAGGCCAAATGCGGCCTCAAAGATGGCTCAACTCGAAGAATTCTTCGGACTGTCCAAATGGAAGGGTCTTTGGGATCCGGCTCGGCCTCGATAATCTCGTCGTCGGAGAACTTGCCGTCGCCGTTGAGGTCGATATAAAGCTTCACCCAATAGGGCAAAACTTTCTCCTCACCGGGATTGAAGCGGACGCGGAACTCGAAATAGCTCCCGTTAGGCCCTTCGTCCGGCTCGACGCCGTCGTCCTCGTATCCCGGCTCGCCAGTCCAGTCGAGGCTCCACGAGCCGAAGCAAGCTCCCGCCACTGCGAGAATACAGATAAACGAAACTGCCCAAATTCTTTGCATGACATTCATAAAATCTCCCTCTTTCATCCGAGATGAAAAACACCCCATGCATTTGTTAAATATAATATTCAGCGCGCCAACCGTCAAGTCGTAATTATGAAAAAAGAAAAAACTTTGCTTTTTTTGGTAGCTTGGGTATTTTACGGGAAATGAAAGCATTCGAGGTAAAAATTAGGGGAATTGTGCAGGGCGTGGGCTTTCGCCCGACTGTCCATCGCATCGCCCGCGAGTTCGGTCTCAAAGGCTACGTGCGCAACGACGGCGACGGCGTCTCTCTGCACATCGAGGGCGCCCGCGCGGACGAGTTTCTTGCGAAGTGGCGGGAGTTGCTCCCGAGCGCCGCGAGGGTTTCCTCGGTGAATGTCCGTGAAATCGGTGCGCGGGGATTCGAGGCTTTCTCCATCGTCGTCAGCGAGCGCGGCGACGGCGAACCAACTTCGATTTCGCCGGATTTGGCGACCTGCGAGGATTGCGTCCGCGAGCTTCTCGACCAAAGCGACAGGCGATTTCGATACGCGTTCATAAATTGCACTAACTGCGGGCCGCGATATAGCATCATCCGCGAGGTGCCTTATGACCGTCCGGCGACGACTATGGCAAAATTCCCCATGTGCCCGGATTGCCTCGCCGAATATGAGAATCCCGAAAACCGCCGCTTCCACGCGCAACCCAATGCCTGCGAGGCCTGCGGGCCGTCGCTGAAATTGTTGGACGCTGACGGCCAATCAATTGGCCGTATCGACCCGATTGTCCGTTCGGCGGAATTGATAATGCAGGGCAAGATATTGGCCGTCAAGGGAATAGGCGGATTCCACCTCGTCGCAAACGCATTCGACGAGACCGCTATCCAAAGTCTTCGCGCTCGGAAGCTTCGCCCGAAAAAGCCCTTCGCAGTCATGGTTCGCGATGTCGCGTCGGCGAGGCGATATTGCGAGATTCCGCCGGATTACAAGGCCGAGCTGATATCGCCTTCCGCGCCGATAGTTTTGGCGAAAAAGTCCAGTGCTTGCACACTTCCCGACTTGATAGCCCCCGGACTTGACAGCATCGGTATATTTATACCCTACGCGCCGGTGCACCATCTTCTTTTCGCGGAACTGCCAATCCCTGCGATTATCGCCACCAGCGGCAACCGCCGCGACGAGCCTGTCGCCCGCGACAACGAAGAAGCACTTCGTGACTTGGCGGGCATCGCGGACTACTTCCTCGTCCACGACCGCGACATTCTCGGCAGGTCGGACGATTCGGTTGTGATTCCGTTCGAGGGCGCGCGAATTATCGTTCGGCGAAGCAGGGGCTTCGTCCCCGAACCAATCGAACTGCCCGGGTCCGGCAATCCTGTGCTGGCAGTCGGCGCAGACTTAAAGGGCACATTCTGCATCACACGAGGCAACGAAGCCTTCATGTCGCCATATCTCGGCGATTTGCGCGGCGAGAAGTCGCTCGAGCTGTTTCGAGAAGTCCTCGATAGGTTCATAAGCTGGCTCGAAATTCGCCCGAAGCTCGTTGTCGGCGACCTCCACCCCGACTATCTCTCGACAATCGAGGGCGAGCGATTGTCTTCCGAGTGGGGCGTGCCGTTTTGGCAGATTCAGCACCATTTTGCGCACGCGCTGTCCGTCACTGCGGAGCATAGACTTCCCGACAAGCCCGCGCTTGCCGTCTCCCTCGACGGCCACGGCTATTCCGAAGACGGCACGATTTGGGGCGGCGAGTTTCTTGTCTTCGATAGGCGAGGTTTCGAGCGCGCGGGGCATATTCTCGAAGTCTCGCAGGCCGGCGGCGACCGAACAGCGATAGATGCCCGGCGCATGGCACTCTCGTGGATGTTTGCATCGATGGGCGAGACCGCGAGGGAAATAGCGGGCAAAATTCTCCGTCCGTTCGATAGCAATGCTGAGGCGATTCTCGACCTTATGCAGAACAATCGCCCGCCGATGACATCCAGCGCGGGGAGGCTCTTCGATGCGTTCTCAGCCATCGCCGGAATTTGTGATTACAATAGCTTCGAGGGCGAGTGCCCGCAGAGGCTCATGGCCGCTTTTGACGCCTCGGTCGATGGCCAATACGATTTCACGATTGCCGACGGAATCCTCGACTCGAGGCCGGCTGTGATTTCGGCGGTGAATGATGTGCTCCGAGGCCGTGGAGGTTCAGTCGTCGCGACGCGCTTCCATCGTGGGTTTGCGCATGGCATAGCCGATTTGGCGGAGGAAATCTGCGCCGAGCGAAGCATTGAAAACGTTATTCTCACCGGAGGTGTCTTCCAAAACATCATTCTCATGGAGCTTGTAGTTAACTTATTGCGCTCGAAGGGATTAACGCCTTTATGGAACCGCCTCGTCCCACCCGGAGACGCTGGAGTCGCGCTGGGGCAGGCGCTTTACGGCATTTCCGCCACCTAATCGCCCGATCTCACAAGAATTAGTTGCGACACTCTCGACGGCCTCCCGAAGATTGAAACCAGCGCGCTCTTGCCGTCCGATGCCCACGCGATTTCGAGGATTCGCGTGCATCCGGCAGGTTTTATCGCCAGCGAATCCGCGCCGCTGATAATAAAAATCTCGTTGTTATCGACGACGAAATCGAGGTCTGTGCCGGGGATTATACCGGACATGAAAATCTCCTCGTCGAACTCGCCATCGGGTGCTATTTGTTTAGGGAATAGTGCGTTATAGCAAGGCCCAACGGTATCGGAAGGCGGAATGCCTATCGGGAAGCGGAACCCCGGAGGGAGCGGCCGGTCGGTCTTAATTGCCTCCGAAGTAAAAGTCCGAAAGAACCGCGCCGGAGTTCTCTCCGGATGGACGCAGAGCGCGAACCAAATCGTATCCGAAGCCCCATCCCATGAGGCCATGCCGGGGATTGTCCCTGACGGCAGGGGGATTCTTCGGCAACCCTCACGCTCGGCGCAAAGCTCGATTCCGAGGACATCCCAAGTCGATGCATCGGGAATCATCGCCGAGACCAGCGTGTAGTTGACCGAGTCGAACGTCCCGCAAGCTATCTCCCGCACGCCCGCAGGAACCGGCGTTCTTTTGAAAATGCCGTCCCACTCGATGAGACGCGCAAGGTGCGGGTTGTTCGGCGGCGTTTCAATCCAAACCGCCGTGGACTCGCCATCGTGCCAAGTGAGGGCACTCGCCCATCCGGAACCGAACTCGGAGATGTCGCGAAACACATAGCCGGAGGGCAGTTCTCCGAATAAACCGGAGGCCGAAAGCATTGCGATAATAAGAAATGACGTTATTGATTTCGTTTTCGCCTCCCCATAGATGGTTCGCCGGAGATTTTTCCATTCTCCATGGGGAAATATATCGATAATCCTTTGTTTTGTCCAATATTTGCGGAATATCGCAAATCTGCGAAAATCAGCTCGTCGCCGCGCTCGATTGCCACGGGCAATTGCGCTCTTTCAAGAAATATTTTGGATAGTTCGAACGACTCGATTTCGGCATAATGCTCATCACCATGTATAAGTAGGGGAAAACTTCCCTGAAACTCAAATTCGCCGGAAAGCGGCCTCACCCGATAGCTCTCCGCCGTATTTCCGAAAACCGTCACGACACGGTATCGCGTTGGGTTGAGCCACGCCGCGGGCGTCTCAGTGTCCGCAAAGCTGTGGATTTTCATAATCACTCCACTGTTGGCGCGGACAATCGACTCGGAGACCGTTTTGCTATAGATTCGCAATCCCGTCAACCCGACTATAGCGATTAACATCAGTTTGACTATCCTCTTGCGCGCCTGAGGTTTAATCGCCACGAAAATCGCCGCGAGTGCCATTAGGATTACCAATATCGGATCGACTATCGGGAAGAGGTTTGCCGAGAACAGGCGTGTGCTTATCGGCCAGAAAATCTCCGTGCCGTAGCTTGTGAGCCAGTCGAGCAAAACATGAACCGCGACCATCCCCGAAAACCATAGCCACGAGGCGCGAAAGCCGAGCTTTTTCCGCGAAATGTAATATGCTAAGGCCGCAGGAATCGCGCCCCATATAGGAATCAAGAATATCGAGTGCGAAAAGCCGCGATGGTGCTTAAAATATGCCTCGACCCCGGCGAACAAGAATAAAATGTCGATGTCCGGAGCGTTTGCGGTTAGAAGGGAGAACACGAGGAACGTCTTGCTCTCGAACATGTGGCGAGGCGCCGAATCGCGCATTAGAAGGCCGGACAATGTGTGCGATATGTTATCCATAGCGCGTCTTATAAGCAATTAACGCGCCAGTGCGGTGTCGGGAGCGGGCGCTTCGATGCCTTCATCGTTATACTGATAGAGCGATTGCGTATTTTAAGGCGCCAGAAAGTCTGGTAAAAAAAGTTCGGACGACCAACCAGATCGAACTCCTCTTCAGGTCGTTCCGCTCGAGAACACGTAACCTAAGGGATTGGCAAACATATGAATCGCTGAAAGGAATGCTAATCCTTACCGCTGATTCTAAAGGAATCTTAAAGAATCCACATAAAGAGTGACAAACTCCATGGAAACGTTTTATATTGACAATTGTTGCGCGATGGCTTAACTTAGTGCGTTATGGCGAGACGAAGACGAAAGAGGTCGAAGCTTGGCGCGTGGATGTCGCTAATCCGCTTATGGAACGCGATTTTCGCGCTGGCTTGCGTTTTCGTAGGCTTTTCGCTTGCGGCCCAGGCGGATTTCACTGCGCTGGATTGGTTTTTAGCACTTGGAATTTCCGGGCTGATTTTCGCCGGTGGCAACGCACTTAATGACTGCATCGATACCGAAATCGACAAATCGGCGCACCCATCACGACCGATACCTTCGGGAGCTATTTCGCGGAGAGACGCGCTTTTCGTAAGCTGGGGACTGTTGTCGGGCGGGGTGGTTTTGTCGGCTTTGGCGATAGTTTTAGATAGGAATATCCCCGGCGCAATTGGCCTTATATCTGCTTTTCTAATAATAACTTACGATTATTATTTAAAAAAGATTCCGCTCGCCGGAAATATCACCATAGGAATTCTCGGCGGCGCGATTTTCGTCTTCGCTGGCTCTTTTGGAGAAATAAATGCACGCCATCTATTTGCCGCCGGATTTGCCTTGCTCTTTCACATAGCGAGGGAGATTGTCAAAGACATAGCCGACCTTCCTGCCGAGGAGGCGTCCGGAATTCGGACGTTTCCGGCGAAAGTTGGCGTGGAAAGTGCGGCACGACTTGCGACTGTGCTATTAGTCGCAATAGTCCCGATAACGATTGTGCCGTTCTTTCTGGAAATCCTTTCACTGTGGTATCTTGGCGCGGTGATACTGTTCGCCGATTTGCCAATTATTCTCTTCGCGTGGCTCATACCGCAGAGCACAACACCGCGAAGGGCCGAGAAAATCGCCCACGATTTGAAGTGGATAATGGCAGGGGGATTGTTTTCTCTATATATCGGAGGGATAACGATTTGATAGCTTTACTTCAGAGAGTTTCGAGAGGTTTGGTGACCGTGGATGGGCGCGAGATTTCGCGCATAGGGCGGGGGCTTGTCGTTCTCTTGGGCGTTTTCGATGATGATACCGAGTCCGACGCAACTTTTTTGGCCGAAAAGACCACCAGTCTGCGCATCTTTGACGATGCCGCGGGCAACATGAATCTATCCCTTATCGATGTCGGCGGCGAGGCGCTGTGCATCAGCCAGTTCACGCTTTGCGCCAATGCCCGCAAAGGCCGTCGCCCGAGTTTTTCTAAAGCGATGCCACCCCACGAAGCCGAGCGGCTTTATGAGCTTTTCTGTGAACAGTTAGCGATGCTTGGAGTTCCAGTATTCAAGGGTGTATTCGGCGCGGAAATGAGCGTCGAAATTGTCAACGACGGGCCGGTAACGATAATCCTCAACTCGCGCGAGACGCGTCGCCAAAACCACCGCGATAAATCGCCTTCCCCCGAAAAACGATGAGGCCGCTCTATCTTGCATCCGACTCACCACGGCGAAGCGAGCTTCTTGCTCGCGTGGGGATTCCTTTCGAGAAAATTTCGCGACGTGAAGTTCTCGATATTCCGCCATTCGATCCGCTGACGCCCGAAAGATATGCAGTCGAGCTTGCCGTGCGCAAAGCGCGTAGCGGCTTGCCTCCCGCGCCGGGGCTGGTGCTCGGTTGCGACACCATTGTCGTCCAACAGGGAAGACTTCTCGAGAAGCCCGCAACAGACGATGTCGCTCGTGAATATCTCCGCCTGCTTCAAGGGAGCACGCATACGGTAATCACCGGCATAGCCTTACTCGACACACCCGATGGCCGAATCGAGGCGGATTTCGAGGCCACCGATGTTCTCTTCGCGCCGATGACCGCAGAAGAAATCGATGCATATATCGCTACGGGCGAGCCGATGGACAAGGCCGGCGCTTACGGCATTCAGGAGAAGGGCGCGCTTTTAGTGCGAGAAATTCGCGGAGATTACTTCAATGTTGTCGGGCTTCCGCTTTTCCGCTTGACAGCGCTATTACACAGGTTTAGTATTAAAAGGTTAGAGATTGTTTCAAAAGCGAACAGTCTTAATAATATACTATAAGTAACTGACTATAACAAATTGATATTAAGAGTTTTATGAGAAACCTTGGTGAATACCTTCAGCAGATGAGAGAGGCTCGCGGAATTACCCGCGAGGAAATTTCAAAACTAACACGCATCGGGCTTCAGTATGTAATCGCTCTCGAAGAGGGCGATTACGAATCTCTCCCGCCGGACATCTATGTCCGTGGGTTTATAAAGAGCTATGGCGAAGCCCTCGGCGCGGACATCGAGGAGCTTCTAACGCGGTATGAGTCCGAGAAGCCCAAGCCTAAGGCCCGTAGGATTTTCTCCGGCTTTGTGAAGGAATCACCGCCTTACGAGTCCCCCATTCCACAAGGCAAACTTGGCAAGAAGAAGATCATTCCGAAGAAAGTTCAGCTCTCAAGCTCAACGCTTCTTCTATCGGCAATACTCGTGGTGGCGGTCGCGGCGATAGTCGTGTTGATTTCCATGAACAGAGACTCTCGGACGACACCGATTACCAGTGTGACGGACGTTGTCTCATCCGACAGTTTGATGGCCAACGGCAGACGCCTCGCCTCGACACTCACACGCGAGGATTTGACGCAGGAAATTCTTCTCAAGCTGGGCGAGATCAATCCCGCATGGGCGATTGGCCGAGCAGATTCGTTGAACCTGACAGTTTTAGCGCGCCAGAAAACATGGGTTCTCGTCGAGACTGACTACCGCAGAGCATATCGCGGGGACATCGAGCCGGGGGATACGCTTCGCTTCACAGCCAAGAACGCGTTTTTCTTGACTATGGGAGCACCTAACGCGATGCATCTTTCAATCAACGGCTTCGAGTTGGCCGAATGGCCTGAGCGCGTCCACCCGATGGACCTTGACATTAATCGCGGAAACGTTTTGCAACTTCTCGAGGGCGCCGAACAACTCACTCTCCCGAGGCCGCCGCGCCCCGCAATTATCGGCGCGCCGCCCCCTGAAACCGAAGAAGCCCCCGATACCGGCAACGCACAACCACAGATAATCAGCAGAAACCCGGGGCTAATCGCCCCCCCAATGATGAACTCTTCTCCAACTACACCGTAGGAGCCAGTCCCGCGTGGACTATATGGGATACACATATGAGGACGACAAATCGCGCCGAATGGCCGAGAAAAAAGTCCGCTATCATGCCCCGCTGAGCTATCGCATCATTTTTGCACTGCTTTCGATACCCTTTCCCGGCTTGGGGCAAGCTCTGCAGAAGCGCGGGATGCGTGCATTCGACTTCGTGTTGCTTTCGGGTGCTTCCCTCCTTCTGAGCAGATTATTCATCATTCAAAAAAATTGGGGAATTTGGACTCCGGTGTTGATGCTTTTCGTTTTAGCGATTCCCTCGGTATTATCGGCGATTTCGGCGTTTCGAGATAAACGCCTCCCCGGCGATGCCGACTCGGTCGTTCGAAGCATCTTCTTGTATGTCTTCTTTTACCTCATCGCGATAGGCCCGTTTTACCTGATTAATCACACTTTCGGCTTCAAAGTTTATCGCTTCACATCAGAAGATGTTCACATGGAGCCGTTGTTCTTTGATGGCGATGCCACTGTGATTCATCGAGGGGCATATGGGTTCAAAACTTTTGGCACAACCCGTGCCGACTCGGTTAAAATCGGAGATGTGGTGTTTCACCAGCCGGTTCCCGAGAATATGGGCGGGGACAATTTTCCGGTTCACATGGTTCTTGCCGCGCCTATGGACACCCTCCGATCCCGCGATGGGATAATCTATGTCAACTCGATTGCAATGAAAATGCCCGAGGAGCAAAAATACCATGGCCCGCAAAATTTCGGGCCGGTGATTGTCCCGAAAACACAGGTATTCTTGACGGACAATCGCGGCGTTTTCTTCCCGTTTTACATCGACAACATTCACGGCAAAGTCACGGGCGTTTTGTGGTCGAGGACAACCAAGGGGCGTTTCCGATGGGACAGGTTTGGAAGCTCAATCGATGAGCTATTCGAACCCTATGCTCCACCGGAAAAATCCGAGGGGGTCGTTGTTGAGCCACTTATAGAGGCGATAGATGAGCCGGAAGCTACCGATAATAGTGCATCCGGCCTGCCCGAAGACTCACTCTAACGGACTATTCATCCAATTCCTGAAGTCTTCGCCGTGTGCCGACATCTATTTTCTTTTCGGCATCCCGCGCTTGCTGTATAATTCTCGCAGGTCTTCGTAGCCCGTCGGTTTGCTTCCAATTGCGGATATCGTCCTCGATGATTTCGACATCGCCGAGCTGGTTCATAACGATTACATCGCGGAAGTCGTCTTCGTCGAGCTTGCCGGTAGCGATGACGCGAAGTCTTTGCGCCGTGGGAAAAGTCATAGAATATGTGTAGATTTCGCTTTTCGGGCTGATGTTAAGTTCAGAGAGGCTTTGGGCATATCGGCCGTTTTCCTCGTAAAATACCACTTGAGCCGAGACAATTGCGCGCATGTCCTCGTATGATACTGCTCTTTTTGCCGCAGAGATGGCCTCTTCGTCCGTGGGCGTTCTTTCGCTTCCGTGGTAATCTTCCGCCCATTGCTTTCGGCCAATTTCTATTTCGGCGAGACGCCGGCCTTCGGCCTTCTTTTCGCCTGAACAGGCCAGCACGAGAATGGCGATAAAAGTCGCCGCGAGAAGAGTTTTCGCTTTCATAATTCCTCCTATAACTATATTTATAAAGGAATTTTAGAAAATGTCAACTCCATGGCGCGGAATTTGCGAAGTTTGATGATTCATAGGAGCTATGCATGAAGAAGGACTGGATACATTTTGTGTTGTTCATCTTGACCATCGGGACGACCTCGTTGGCTGGCGCGATGTTGTCCGGCGAAGAGCCTTCGATGAGCATCGGCTTTCTGCTCAAGGGACTGCCTTTCTCGGCGTCGCTACTGGGAATATTGGGCGTTCATGAGCTTGGGCACTATTTCGCCAGTCGATACCACGGGGTGGATGCGACGCTTCCGTTCTTCATCCCCTTCCCCACTATAATCGGCACCTTTGGGGCTTTCATAAAAATAAAATCTGCCATCCCCGACCGCAGAAGTCTCTTTGACATCGGGTTCGCCGGGCCGCTTTTTGGGTTCATCGTGGCCATACCTTTACTGTTTGTAGGAATAGCGCTCTCCGAGGTTCGCCAAGGCGTGGAAATTGCGCCAGTGGGGCACTTTTCGCTGGGTAGCTCGATTTTGGTGTGGCTCGCCGAGAGAATAATCCACGGAGGGCTTCCCGAAACGGCGCAACTAATCATTCATCCGGTGGGGTTCGCCGCATGGATAGGCCTCTGGGTGACGAGCATCAACCTCCTCCCCATCGGCCAGCTTGACGGCGGGCACATCGCATACGCGGTGCTCGGCCCGAAGGCCTACCTCCTCGCCCGCTGGACATGGATTGCGCTTCTGCCACTGGCATGGCTTTGGCCGGGATGGCTTGTTTGGGCGATAGTTGTGCTCTTTTTGATTAAGCTCAGGCATCCGCCGACGGTCTTCGACTGGATTCCACTCGATGTCCGCAGGCGGAGGCTGGCTCTGCTCGCACTTGCAATCTTCATTCTGACATTTATCCCGAAACCGTTCGGCGGTTTTTGATTGCCCTTGATTTTCCCGCCCGCGAGCTTATAATCTGCAGGATGAAATTTCTTCGATGCTCATATTCGATTTTCGCGGTGATTGCTCTGCTTTTTCTCGCCTGCGCCGGCAAAGCTCCAATCGCAGAGAGAGAGCCGGTTCGCGATATTCGCCTGCCCTCGATAGAAATTCCCTCACACGACTGGCATCCATACAGCTTCATCAAGCTTGATATTTCGCACTTCCCCGACAGCGTGAGCTTCCTTGTGCCTCTCGGCGCGAATAGTCTCGACATCCGCTCCGCGACGCTCATCGACGATGTTGAGGGCTGGGCGGAGGAATGCGAATTCTCGTTCGAAGAATATGGCGTGCCGCTTGGCTCGAACATAGTCATCGTCGAGGACATTTCGGCCAGCATGGGCGACTATGTGGCGTTCACGGACAAGTTGGTTTGGGCGTTCGTATCGACACTCGTTGGGCACGGCGGCGAAGTGGCGTTAGTGCGCTTCGGCGAATACGCCGAGACCACGGTGGATTGGGTTTTGCCGGATTCTTTTCTCAATCTGACACCCGAGGAACTTCCTTATCCGCTCGACCGCGGAAGCGATTTTGCGGGCGCGCTCGATCAAGCGTTAAAACTTACCGCACGGAGGCAGTCGAGCCGGAATGCAATCGTCCTATTCTCCGACGGCGATTTCGTTGGAGAAGATTTGCCGGTTAGTCTTATCGAGCGGGCGCGATGGAACAACGTCTCGGTTAATGTCTTTATATATGCCGAAGATCTCCGCGGCGCACTCGCCCATCTTGCCGAAGAAACCGGCGGGATATATATGGTTCAGCCCGAAACAGGATTCTCCGCCCAGCTCGTCTCAGCGATTATCGCCAAAAGCTATCGCGTAAGATATTACCCAAAACACACAGAGGAAGATGGCGCGCTTCACCGCGTCTCGCTCAACTTCCCCGGCGGAGGCCGATACCGCGGAGAGTTCCGCGCGCCGGGAACAATTTCGCGCGACCGCATCGATATCGTCGCGCACAACAACCCATTCGTAATGCCCGACGAGCTTTTGCGGACGACAATCGTCCCGTTCGACTCAATAGGCAATGCGGAGCTGTTACCATCGACGGCGAGATTTCTCGACGACTATATCAGCCTGTTCGAAAAGCTCCCCGACACGCTCCGATTCTCCGTCCGAATCTCCGGATATGCCTGCAATCTCGGCCCCGCCGGAATAAACATCCGCCTCTCGCGAAGACGCGCCGAGGCCGTCCGAGACTACCTTTCCCCCAGAATTGGCGGGAACTTCGATATGCAAATTGCATGGCATGGCGAGCTGTATCCCCTCAACTCCAACTCCACCGACGCCGACCGCAGAGCCAACCGGCGCGCCGAAATCAAAGTTGAACTGTTAGACAAATAACCGCGCGACCAATACCGGCCGGCGCGGGGGTGGCGCTGTGGCACGATGTTTGCCGCGCAAACAGCGTGACATAGCGGGGATGGGTGTGGATTTTTGCGTCCGAAGGAACCGCAAAAATCGTGACGGCCGGCGAACCACCGTAAAGCCTAATCGAAGCGCATCTGGAACTCGAACGAGAGGTTGTCCGGCTGATTGCCCTCTTTAGAATTGACAAGCTCATAATTCACACGGAACATGCTTAGCCATTTGCTCCTCTCGTCAAAGCCGAAGGCCAGCCCAAAAGTCATGCGGTCCATGCGGTTGTCGTCCGCGAAATCGAGGAAATCGAAACGGAACGCTGGCGTCACCCAGTGGAGAAGGTCGTGATTAATTTTAAAATCATATAGCCCCGATGCATAGAGCGCGCCCTTCGTATTTCCCTTGTAGTCTTTGAATGATGTTTCCCCCATGAGACTCAGGCCGCCGTATTGATAACCAATTCCGCCGGAGTAGAAACGCAGGTCTTCGGCAAGATCTTCCGGAGCATTGTCCTTGCCGATAGAGAGGCCGCCCATTAGGCTAAAACCCTCCAGCGGGCGAACCTGTGCCCACCCCGATAGGTTCTTAGCGTTGTTATTATCGAAAGTGTTCATGCCGCTACCGTTCGTCACGGATGCCTGCACGGTGACGAGCGAATGATGATAGCGCGCATACGCCCCGATGTCGCGATAGGGTGGCGAGTTCCTCACAACATATCCCCTATCGATGAAATCCGTGAACGAGGCCGATTTGAAATGCTCGTCGGCGAAAGGCGTTATGAACTGCCCAAATCCCAGCCGAAGTCCTTCGACTGGCTTAAACCGGACCTCCGCGTCGAGAATGCCGAAATATTTCTTGCTTGCAGTCGTCGAATCTTCAAACGAGATGGAGCTGACCGCCGGATAGTCCGCAAACGCAAACAGAAACACCTCCGAATACTCATTGATATTTGCCAGTAGCCCAATGCAAGTCAGAATAATATCAAACTCGTTCGTGTTGCCAGCGTCCTCATCTATAGTATAATGATAGCCGCTTCGCACATATCCAAACCAGTTCAGCGTGGCGTTTCTCTGTCCGAGAGCCGTCAGTGCCATAAGGCAAATAAGAGCCGTAGCGAGCATCTTCTTCATAGGATTCCCCTTTTGTTTTCAGTTCGATTTTCACAAGAATTTAACGAATTCCCCCCCGATTTGGCAAGCGTTAAAATAAAAAAGTGTTCACCACACAAAATCCCTTTTGCCTAAAACCCAAAACCTATAGCCCATTACCCAATAGAAAAGGCCGGATCTTTCAACCCGGCCCTTCTCTTTCTAATGGCGATTTGAATTATCGGAGAAGCACCATGCTCCTCGTGAGCGCTTTGCCGTCGCCGAACACGAGGCGGTAGAAATACATCCCCGAAGGCATCTCGACACCGCTGTCGGACATGCCGTCCCAAATCACGGAGTGCACCCCCGCATCGATTTCGCCGTTCACAATCAGTGAAACGCGGCGACCCATAAGGTCATAGACAGCCAACTCGGCACGTCCAGCCTCGGGCACCGCGAACTTAATCTCGGTCGCGGGATTGAACGGGTTCGGCACAGCCGAATACAGTTCTGGCCTATCGGGAAGCACCCTGTGGACAACGATTTTCGCGTTGTCCGATAGCGTTGCGCCGTTCGTTGTTCTCATGTCGAGCGTCGATCTTCCATTGTGAAGAATTAGCTCGAAGCCGCTCGGAATATCCGATGGATTCCACGAGAGGAACTGCCCGTCGGCCTCGATATCGAAGCCTGCATTCTTCGAGGGACGAATATCGCGCGAGAGGAATAAGCCCTCAGCCACGCCACCGAACATTGTGCCACCATCCGGATCGTGCGGGGGAATTGCGCGGTCGAACGCATCGATACCCGATTCGGCGCGGTCGTCGATGCCGATGACATAGGGCATATCGCCTATTCTCATCGCGAAAGTCCACTCTGGTTCGGGCATTGGTAGCGCCTTGGGTGCCTCGGAGTCGCCCTCAATCGTCATAAATGCGTTGGCGGTGGAGAGTAGCCAGTATCCGCCTCCCACCTCGAACTCCGTCGGCGTGAAATATGCGCCGGTGCCGCAAGCGTCGAAGCCGTAGATATTCGACGGAACAACGACGTCAGGCTCGGTAATAAGCGCGCCAATGGGCAAAGTCCCAGTAGATACATAGGGCATGCCTATGAGATTCCAGCCCGTGCGGATGTCCATTTGAGCCACATCGACAAGCATTCCGCCGATATGGAAGGTGTCTCCGGCGGTGCAGAATACCCAATAGCCCTTGCCCGGCTCGGGATATAGCGCAGTCGCGTATCCGAATATCGCCGGATCATACCAATAACCGTCGGTGATAGCGTGCGGCACCATCTCGCGGATGGTCGCGGCCTCGCCGGCGACGAACGGGAACGAGATGAGATTCCACCCCGGACAGGTAATCATTTCCCATCTGCCAAGCTCCGGTTGATTATATACGATAGTGAACTCGGTTTCCGTGTCGAATGTCACTTCGCTCACACGCTTCATGTTGATTGTCCGGGTAATTCCGCCGTCTTCGTATGTCATGAAAATTGCCCCCGGCGGGAAATGGCCGGAGTTCCATCGGCATGTCACCGTGCCAGCAATCGGAGATGCCGCATGGCCCGTCCAGACAATAGGCAGAGGGGCGGGGCCGCGCATATCGCGTTCGAGACGCGAATAGAGCGGATAAGCCGGGTCGTCGAGATGGAAATAGCCGTCAACCTGAGAGGATGGCACGGGAATAGCCCGAATGTCAAGGCCGGGATCCCATCCATCGGACGCAGAACTCGTAACCCCGAATGTGAGTATCCGACGGTTTTGTTGGCTAATGCTGAAAACGAGATCGTTCGACCACATATGAGTCGCGAAACAGACCGTCGCGAAGCCATCGATGGACTTGGTGGCGAGCATCCCGTCGTTGAAAACCGCATTGCGGAAGTTCAGCGGGCTGAAGCTTCCCTCGGCACCGCCGTGCGGAACCATGAATTTCAGATAGAAAAGAACTCCGCCTCCCACAAGTTCGGAGCCGGTGCCAGAGACGCGTATCGCATTCGGCATAATAGTCTCCGAGAGCGACCAGCCCGAAGTGACCGCGCCGGCAAGTTCCACGCCAAGAGGCTGGAGCACCGCATCGAAGAATTCGACCGTGATGTCAAGCTCAGTGATGCCGAGGCCGGTGAGGTCTTCGCAGTAAATTGGGATATCGAATATCTCCCCCGGCGGGCAAAGGTGCGTGTCCGGCAGTGCGATATCCACAATATTTATACTGAAGCACCAGCTATAAGGCTCCATTACGTTTGGCTCGCAATAATCTGGCATGAGGTCGGCGGCAGAGGTGATTTCGAAGCAAATCGTGTCGCCATCGGCGAGAACTATGCCCGCACGTTCGAGGTCGAAGCGAAGCGTGTCGTTCGCGTATGTCAGCTCGGGGTCTGCGACGGTATAGGTAGCGCCATCGCAGGTGAAGATGATGCTCGCCGGATCGACCGCGCGAATAACATCGTATAGTTCAACCCAGATTTGGGGAATGCTCGTTATTCCGAGGACTGCGCCGTCCGGCGGCCACTCGTTTTCCGCTACCGGCGGCGAGAGGTCAACATGGAAAGAGCCGAGAACCGGATCTTCGAGATGACAACCCATAGCATCAGTGGCATCGACAAGCCCCCAATCGACGGTCGCGCCATCCGGCCAGTTCGCCGATGGAGTATAGCGGAGCGTGTCGTCTTCCCACAGAAGTCGGGGCGAAGTTAAATCGAAGAGAGTGCCGTCAACGATGAAAGTTAAATCCGTGGGAAGGTCGAAGCCGTTATATGCAAAGAACTCGAGTGAAATCTGCTGATCCGCGCATGTCGTCCATGCGCCGTCGAATGGGCCGACAGAGAATCCGGCCGGCGGCGGGCCTATGTCCGGAAGTGTTATAACATATGGCTCCGACGGCCAGAAAGTATCAGATGTGCTGGAGTTTGTGACGAAAACTAATATCGTGTCTCCAATTGGCGGTGTGCCAATCTCGATATCCCAGTTCATGACGGCACTGCCGCCAGTCCCGAGGAAAGTCCCGCCAACCATAAGGGTGTCAGTTGAGCCGGATACAGTGCTCATTCCCGAGGGCAGAACGAGGTGAACCACCACCGAATCGAGCGCCAAAGCCGACTCGTTAGTGAACATCACGAAAAAACTGAACGGGTTCGGCGTAAAAACGCAATTCTCGACGCTCACAGGGTCAACAACGAAGGTAAAACTGCCGTAGCTGTAAGGATGGCCTATGCCATAATATGTTGCGGCCACCATCGTGTCGCCCGGGGCGAGTGTATCGACGCCCCACCAATACAGAACCGCGCTGTCCCAGTATCCCGCTCCGGTTGGAGAATAAGTCCATGTGCCACTATTATAAAAATTTCCCCATCCACCTACGGCGAAGCGGTTTGGGCGCACGGCATCGAAGCCGTCGAGTATGCCCATCGCAGTCACTGCGCCGGCGGGCGGCGGAGGGCCGGCCTCATAGGCGAACCACCACGGTGGCATACTGTCGTATGTCCATGCCTCTTCTACTCCGCTGTATCCCCAGATTGTGCCGAGCGGGGCGGCGTCGTTGCTACCTATCATCGTGTCCAACTGAAGAATCACACCCACCCTGCGGGTTGACGTGCCAGTGTTCACTATCTGATATTTGATGAAGATGTAAGCATCGAGATAGTCGTGCTCGACATACACCGGCTGAAGAATCTGTGTGATGTCGAGGTCTGACTGACGCCATCCGCCGCGAATGAACGATGAATCTCCGGAATGTGGAATCAGAGAGAAAGGATAAGTAACAGTTCCGCCAGCAAGAGGAACAGAACCCGTGGGCTGGCCGGTAGAATTAGAATAATGGACGCCGTCGATGTAGAAACATGTCCACGACGACCACGGCGAGGATGGATAGTTGTATGTCAAAGTCACTGCGCCGACAACCTTGCCAATATTGAATTTGCCGTTGGCATCGTCGAGCTGAACGGCAATGGTGTCGTTGCGGGTGCTGATAATCGCCTTCGAATGATCGATATATTCTCGTGCGATAGCCGCTTTGGCGGCCTCCCAGTCTGCATCCGCGACTGCCATTCCCGCAATTATTATGCTAATCACAAATAACCAAAGGATTTTTGATTTCATCGCTTGTATCCTCCTCGAAAAATGTTAAACCTATTCGATGCTACTAATCTTTATTGCTACTAATCTTTATAATAATATGAGAGAATGATTTCAAAGTCAATGTTTATTACACGATATTTTGTGAATTTTAGATGAGGCAGTAAATTTCTTCTTTGAAGTCGCGGATGGCTTGGCTTGCTTGCAGATGACCCAGCCTCCTTTACCGAACATATATTTCGCACATCGATATTGATAATTGCATTGAATTTGCATAATATTAAATAGATGTCTTTGTCGATTTTACATATTGCCCCGCAGAACACCGCCGGCGTTCCATTCGAGATAGTCCGCGGCGAGCGCGCCCGTGGGATAGACTCCCACCTCATAACAATGTGGCATCATCCCTATGGCTTCCCTAACGGCGAATGCCTAAATTTGCCTTTTACGGCTGGCGGGATTGTCTCAAAATTCCAGCGCTTACTCAAGACTACACCAAAAACTGTCAACCGGCGCAGATCAGATGGCGGCGCGCTTCCGCCGATATGGCGCGGCGACCGCTTCCCTGCCAAGCAGTTATTTGCTATGAGGGACGTGCTTTGGGAGAGTAAACTACGCAAATTAGGCTTTCCTGAACGCCTAAACGATTATGGTATCATTGTGCTCGATGGCGGCATCCCTCTATTGCGAAGTGGCAAATGGATTCTAAATTGGGCGAGCCGAGGCGGCAAACTCGCCACAACATACTACGGTAGTGACCTCAGGCAACACGGCGTTCTCCCGCAGATAGACGAGGCCGCCGGCGCAGTGTTCGTGATGGAATTCGATCATAAGTCCCTGCACCCAAGAGCGACGTGGCTTCCCTTCCCCTTCGATGCTTCGAACATCCAGCCGGCCAATCCCCCTGAAAGTGCTATTCGAATAGGCCATGTAGCAAGTGTTCGCTCCGCTAAGGGCACGGATATTATCATTGATGCAATCCGCCGCGCAGGCGAAGCTGTCGAGTGCGAGCCGGTAATAATCGAGAAGCGCCCGCACAAAGAGACCCTCGCGCTCAAATCGACCTGCCATATTTTCATAGATCAGCTCGGCGAACTTGGTTACGGCATTAGCGGCCTCGAATCCCTCGCGATGGGAATTCCTACCGTCGTTGAGCTTCTGCCCGACCACGAGAAATTCTTGGGCGACCACCCATTCGCCGTAGCGAATGCTGATAATCTGGCGGATGTTCTCGTCGAACTCGCCAGAAATTCTGATAGGCGCGCTGAGATGGCCGAGCGCGGAAGAATCTGGCTCGATGAATTCCACAATCCAAATCGAACGATTGACACAATATTTGAACGATACACCGAGCTTGGTTGGCTCTCCTCGGGAGAAAATCTTAAATGAAGTTTTTTATCGCTATAATTACTGTCATCCTTACGATGACGATGGCAGAAGGTTTTTCGTTTAGTTACCTTGAGCAGAGTGTTCCCTTTGTCGAGTTGGAGGGAAATGTCGCCAGCGTGTCTATCGCCGGTTGTGAATACGCAATGCCGGGACAGTATGCACTTCCCGTTAGGACAATCAACATCGCCCTCCCAGCCGGAACACGCTCAGTCTCCATGGATTTCCACGCGGATGAGGAAGTGCTTCTATCGGGCGTCGATGTCGAAATTCTCCGTGAGCCGGAGCTTTACGCAAAATGGCCTTTCGATTACCCCGAAATATCCCCTCGCGCGGAACTGGTATCTAATGGCATGCTCTTCGGCGTGCCTATCGCGCAGGTTAGTTTTCGGCCGGTGGAATTTTATCCTTCGACCGGCACCCTGACCAAGATAAAATCTATTAGGATAGACTTAACCCTTGAATCATGGAATTGTGAAATAATATTGCCCCTCACTTCGACGCGGAACTCTGCCGAATTCCGCAACCGCATCCTCGATCGTTTCGTGGTCAATCCGGAGGCATTGCCGGAGCGTTTCACTCACGAACCGATGCACGAGATGGAGCCTCGCGTTCGGTCTTTCCCGCCCGCCCCCGGAGACGACCCCGCCGACGGCGTGGCAATCATCGAGGAGCGTTATCTTCCTGCTTTTGAAGAGTTTTTCCATGACGAAATCGCCTTCGGCCTGTCCATCGAGCCGATTTCCCTCGAAGCCCTTTATGAGGCCTATCCTCATGGCGTCGATAGAGCGGAGCGGATTCGCCGCTTTATCGTCGATGCGTATGAGAAGTGGGGCATCTCGGGCGTTTTTCTCGCCGGAGAAATCGAAGCGCTTCCGGTGCGCTATCGATACGGTCAGATGGCAATCCCCACTTGGGCGGAGGTTCCCAGTGATCTCTATTTCGCAGTAATGGATGGCGACTGGAACGCCGACGGAGATGGTTATTTCGGCGAAGATAACGAAGACGACTATCTGCCCGAGCTGATGGTCGGAAGGTTTCAACTGGAGAGCCTCGAAGAGGCAGAGGCCTATGTGCGCAAACTTCGCGCCCACCGGAGAGAACTGGACAGAGACTTCACGCGCAAATGGCTCTTCGCCTGTGCCAGTCTGTCCCATACCGGTAGCGACCGAATGGGGCAATCGATTTGCGATTCTATCATAGATTATCATTTACCGATGGGAATCGACGCCCTTAAAATGTTCTCTCGCGCTGACTCGACCGGCGGCGACATCGAGCTTAACTCGGCGAATTTTAAGAGCGAGCTTGAACTGGGCAGATACTTCGTTTGCCACATTGATCATGGTTATCAATATATATTGCACACAGGCAAGCAGACCGGCGGAGGCGGCCTCTCTATCGAAGATTTTCTCGTTATGGATAACAGCCCGTTCTTTCCTCTGCTTTACACTTATTCATGCGAGGTCAACGCGATTGATTTCAATTCCGTAGGGGCGGCTATGCTACGTTCGCTCGATGGCGGAGCCGTGGCCACAATCGCCCATTCGAGACCGGCATGGACTTCGCAAATTAACATAGTATATTCTTTTTGGATAAGCAACATTTTACCATATCCCTCAATTAAAATAGGGGAAATCCTTAAGAATACGATACTTGAATTTCCCGATAATAATATTTACCGTTATTATAAATCTATTACAACGCTTTTTGGGTATCCATTCATCGATATGTTTCCGCAAGGGTTGACAGAAATTGACCTCGCCGTCACGCCGGATACCATCCGCGCCGACGAGACAGCAATCACCGCCATTGTGACGAACTCGATCACTTCGGTGCCAATCGAAGATGTTTCCGTGGTCGCGAGGACGCCATCGGGGAAATTTGCCATCGCCTATACGAACGAATCCGGCATCGCACGCCTAATCATACGACCGGGAGACGTCGAATTTGTATATGTCTCCGCATTCGGGAACGGCGGCGCATTTATCGAGGAGACGCTTGCAGTTGTCGAGGCGGAAGGCGCATATATAGTAATAGAAGAGGCTACTTTCCGAGAGATTGGCGGAGACGGCGATTTCGATTTCGAGCCGGGGGACACATTCGCCTGCGACCTGCAAATTCGCAATTATGGAACTTTGGCGGCTGAAAGCGTCGTCGTGTCGCTCGTCTCGCCCGAAGGCATCGATGTGGAGAGCTTTCTCGGCTATCTTCCAGCTGGAGATACCGCGACTATCGTGGGCGCGTTTTCCATCGCCGCCCCTCCTAACGCCCGCGGAATGGTCAACGTCCGTCCGGTGGTGGAGGTTTATGCAGGCGGAAGCTCATACTTAGACACGCTTTCAATTATATTAAAAGGCCCTGTGTTCACGCACTTCTCGACCGAATATTCCGGCACAGTCGATGGGATGCCCTTCCCCGGCGATACGGGCTATATCTCAATCGGAGTGACAAACACCGGCTGGGGGGATTTTCACGGCGGCGATGCTTTCCTCCTCCTCGACGGAGCAATCCCCGAGACTGACTCCTTCTTCGTGGGCACTTTCGCACCGGAAGATACTGTGATAATCACCGCGCCGGTTGTGGTCGAGGCATCGGCGCTTACGGGAATGATAATCTTCAGTTGGACTAACGCTACGCCCGAAACCATCCACTTCGAGCGGAGACTGCCGCCCGCGCCGCATTCCCTGGAGATGCGGCCGTCCGTGACATCGATTCAGCTGATTTGGATACCGCCTACAGGCACCGAGATATCCGGTTACAATGTCTATCGGAAAGATTTCGACGGCGCAGGCGAGTGGCGCAGACTGAACAATCTTCCCCTTAAATTCTCGACATATATTGACGAGGGATTGCCGGAGGTGACGAGATTTTTCTACCGCGTGACGGCCGTGGATGCATGGATGAACGAAGGACCGCCGTCCGACTCGATTCTCGCGTGGACGACGCTCCCGCTTCTGGAGGGATGGCCGCGCTCTGTGGGTGCATCGATACGGATTTACGCCTCGCCGGTGCTTTTCGATGTGGACGGCGACGGCGCGGACGAGGTTTTCGTGATGGGGCAGAACTATTGCGCGGGCTTCGCCTTTCATGCCAACGGAGAGGATGTTTTCGATTTCACACCGGAAATCGACCCCTTTGCGGTTTTCGGGTGGAGCGGCGGAGAACCTTCGAACTTAGGCGTCTGGGGAAGCCCTGCTTTGGGAGACATCACGGGGCACGGTGATTATAGGCTTCTCGTCAATCATCGAGACTATTCACAAACTGTCTCTTATACACATCTGACGCTGCCGACGAAGAGGATAGTGTAGATCTCGGTGGTCGCCGTATCATTA
>OMKS01000455.1_pt1 | contig 38443 bp, 39 predicted proteins | sample 1674721 | NCBI WGS metagenome assembly OMKS01 (sample SAMN06264996, study PRJEB25208) | sediment metagenome | isolation source: hot spring sediment | place: USA: California | collected 2014-09-02 | reverse complement strand
TTGATATGTTCGGTATTGATGTCGGGAGGATTTCCCGCATTACCATCGACCAGGAAAATCACCGGGCGCTGGTGGAGTTAAGAATAAAAAACGGCATAAATATTTATGATGACGCCATTGCCTCCGTAAAAACATCAGGCCTGCTCGGCGACAGTTATCTGAGCATCGACCCGGGTGGGGCAGGGGAACTGCTGGTTGACGGCGGAGTAATTATCGACACGCAGTCGCCCGTGGATATCATAGAATTAATAAGCAAGTACGCCTTCGGTGAAGTGAAAGAATAAGTCAGTAAGGGGGTTGAATAATGAAAAAAAAGCTGGTGGGGTTTATCATATTGGCGCTTTTTACTTTAGCCATTCCCGCGTACGCGGGCGCTCCGCTTGAGGTGGTCAAGGCGAATTTGAATAAAGCTCTGGAAGTTTTGAATGACCCGAAGCTCAAAGCCGATTCGGGAAAAGAGATTAAAACGCAGAAACTCCGCGCCATATACCGGGAGATGGTCAATGAAGTTGAATTTTCCCGCAGAACGCTGGGCAGGCATTGGAATCAGTTTACGCCCGCTCAGCGCGCTGAGTTTGTCGACCTCTTCGAGCAAGTGCTGGAAAAGGCCTATGTGGACCAGATTTTTACCTACACGGACGAGAGGATAGAATACACCAGGGAAAACATGCTTACCGACACAATGGCAGAGGTACAGACAAAAATAATAACGTCTTCAAAGGAGATTCCCGTTTTTTACAGGCTCAGCAAAAGAGACGGCCAATGGCGGGTGTACGATGTTGTTGTGGAGAATGTCAGTATGGTACAGAACTATCGCACACAGTTTAATGATATTTTGGCGAAAAACAAACCTGAACACCTGCTGGATGTTCTGCGCAAAAGGGTTAAGGAAAAATAACATAATGACCGTCATGCCGGACGGTTTGCCGTAAATTTGAAAATGTTTTTGAGTCCGCTTGTGAAAAATTTCTCATACCTGATTGCGCCTTTCATGCTTTTCGCGTTTGGATGCGCCCATTCTCCAGGCTCCTCTGCCGGTGACGCTCCGCATGCCGGGCAATCCGAGCTTAAAATTGTTTTGGCGTCTGCCGATGCTGTCAGAGCGCAAACGTCTTCGTCGTCCGAAGGCGTTGATTCCAAAAGGGCAGGCATTTACGAAGACTATGATGATTCCGATGAATATGATGACTATTATGACGAAGGGCAAGATGAAGGGGCGAGGATTGCGGATCCGATTGAGCCCTTCAACCGGGCGATGTATCACTTCAATGATAAAATGTATTTCTGGCTGCTCAAGCCGGTGGCGCAGGGCTACAATTTTGTTGTTCCCGAACCGGCGCGTGTCAGCGTTCGAAATTTCTTTTCCAATCTCCGTTCTCCCGCCAGGTTTGTGAGCTGCCTTTTGCAGGCGGATTTTGGCGGCGCGGCCACGGAGGCAGGAAGATTTGCCGTCAATACGCTCTGGGGCATCGGCGGTTTGATGGATCCTTCTTCCGGCAAGGAATTGAACCTGCACAGGCAGGATACGGATTTGGGTCAGACGCTGGGTTTTTACGGAGTGGGGCATGGTTTTTATATTGTCTGGCCGTTTTTCGGGCCTTCCAGCCCACGTGATTCCGTGACAATGGTCGGAGATATTTTTCTTTATCCCGGCTCATATCTTGAACCATTTTATTTTTCGCTGGGACTGCGGGCGTATGAGGAAGTGAACAGCACGTCTTTACGCATCGGAGATTATGAAGCGCTCAAAGACGCGGCGATTGATCCCTATGTCGCGATACGAGACGTTTACGCGCAGTACCGGCTGAATAAAGTTGAGGAAAGAAGAAAAAAATTCGAAAAATTCTGGGGCGTCGGAGAAAATACCGGCCCTCAGCAGGAAAATGAAGTGGAAATATGAAACCACAAAAGAAAAAAAGGTCTGTAAAAGAAAAAATAGTATTCATTATTTTCTGCCTGCTGGTGCTGATTGCCGTTCCGGCATTTGCCTTAGCCGGCGGGCCGTTCGGCGCGCCGGCGCCGCTTTGCCAAGATGACAGCGGATTGCATACCTCTGCCGGCTATTGGTTTGGCCAGACAAAATACAAAAAGCCGTCCGGTGTTTTAATGCGTCAAAATCAGATATATTCAGAAGCGGGCTATGCAATTAAAAAGTACGGTGACATCTACGTCCGCGTGGGCGCGTCGGATTTTAAAATTACCGATGCTTTCGCGTCTTTATCCGCGGCGACTGTCACGAATAAAAATGATTTTAATGATGAAGCGAATGTTTTCGGCACGCTGGGCGTCAAAGGTTTTTACCCGGTCAATAACGTTTTCGGCTTGGGGATGTTTATGCAGGGCACTTTTTATTTTGGAAATGTCCGCGATAAAGTATACGGAATAGAAACCGGAGAACCTTTTGCCCTGGAGCTGAAGCTGAAGAATCTCTGGAATATCAGCGGCGGTTTTGGTTTGCAAATAAGCGCTCCTTTAGGTATAAAATTATACGCGGGCACTTACGGGTATTATACGGAGGCAACCGTTTATCCCCGCGTGAATATCGCAGGCCTGCCTTTTTCGTCAGGCAGGGAAAAAATTAAAAGTAAGACGAACTGGGGGGGATATACGGGCCTGTACGCTCCCCTGGGTAAAGGGTTTGGGCTAAACGTGGAAGGGCAATACTCTGAAAGATTATCCGCGGGGGTTGCCGTAACCTATACGTATTAAAAAAAAATGGAGAAAGTGGTAATGCCGAATTTACTTTTTATTTTAATGATTGGTTTCGGGCTTTTGAGTCTGGTGTTTTTTATTCTGGCCTTTGTCGCTCTGCGCCGGAGAAGCATTGTCAAATCAACAATAGTCCTGCTTGTCGCGCTGCTTTTCCTTACGCTGGGACTTTTGTTTGGAGCAGTCAGCGTGGGTACCAAAGGCTATCTCGCCCTCACGCAGGAAGAAGTGGCGGCGGTCGTTAGAACAGAGCCGATGGGAAACAAAGTCTTTCTGGCTCACTTTGAGTTTTCTGACGGAAGGAAAGCTTCCTACAGGCTGGAGGGAGACGCTCTTTATGTTGACGCGCATATTCTTAAATGGAAGCCTGTCGTTAATATACTTGGTTTGCACACAGTCTATGAACTCGACCGTGTTTCCGGCCGGTACATGAATATCGAGGAAGAAATAAAAAGGCCGCGCACCATGTTCCTTCTTTCTGAAAAAAAACCAGTGAACATGTTCAATCTGAGAACCAGATACTCTTTTCTCCAACCGTTTCTGGATGCTGAATACGGCTCGGCTGCGTTTGTCGAGCTGAAAAAGCCGGTGACGCTGGAAATAAGGGTTTCCACAACGGGGCTTTTGATCAGAGAAATTGAATCCTGACCTCAGCTCAGTTTGAAATTAGCGTTTATCTTTAACGATTAATGAATAAATGTTACTTGAATGCCATTTGGGTATGGGTGTTTCTTTTTTCTGCCGTCCCTGCTGTTATTGCCGCCGAGGAGCCCGAAGAAATAGCCAGAATGGCACAAGTGGTTGTTGTCGCCTCGCCGATTATCGAAGGTAATAAGCTCATCGATTCCGGCGGCCAGGTAACCGTAATCGACAAAAAACAGATTGAAGATTTAAACGCGCAGGATTTGCCTTCGGCGCTGCGCCGCACGCCCGGTGTTTCCGTTTCCCGGCATAATCAGGTGGCCAGTTTCGGCGGCGCGGAAGGCGGCGCGGTATATATCCGCGGCATGGGCAGTTCCCGGCCGGGCGGAGAAATTCAGATACTCGTTGACGGTATTCCCAAATTCGCCGGCATCTGGTCTCATCCGCTGATGGATATGGTCAGCACTGATATCGCGCAAAGAATCGAAGTATATAAAGGCGCGCAGCCGGTTCTTTTCGGAAACATGTCTTTCGGCGCGATAAACCTGGTTACCAAACGCAGGGATGAGCCTGGTTTTACAACCGCTTTAAAGGGCGCGTTCGGTTCTTACCATACGCTGATTGAAGTCGCCGAACACGGCGGAAAAATAAGCAATACGGATTATTATGTGCTCCAGAGTTACAAGCGCTCCAGCGGGCACCGGGATAATGCCTCAGGCGAACTGCAAAATTACTTTGGCCGGACAGGGCATGAAATTTCCGGCAACTGGTCTGTCTCCCTGGTTGTTAATGCGTCGAAAAACCGCGCCGATGATCCGGGGCCGGAAGGCAGGCCGCAAGAGCGGCAGGGAACTTACAAGCTGGAAGATGTTTTAACCATTGCTGCCTTATCACACGATTATAATAATATAAAAGGCGACTGGAAAATATACTGGAACAGAGGCAGGGCGCGCTGGCTTGAGCAGTTTGACCTGGCTAATTTTTTTTATTTCGATACTCTCACCGATTTTGATAATTACGGACTGCGTGTCAGGGAAACGTTGACTCTGTGGAGCGGCTCTTCGCTTCTCACCGGAGCGGATTTTGATTTTACCTCGGGAAAAGTTTTTATTGACCGGGAGTTGCCGCGTCCCGACGCGGAATTTCCCCGCAAAACTTTCCGCGTCGTTTCTCCTTACTTTTTACTGAGTCAGAAAGTTGAACTTGCCGGAGGATGGCAAATAGTTCCTTCCGGCGGGCTTCGTTATTATGAGCACAGCGACTTTGACGCGCAGTTCACGCCGCAGGCCGGCATCGCGCTGAAAAATTCTTCCACGGAGTTGCATTTCTTTTTCAGCCGCGGCATAAATTATCCGGGGTTATATGTTGTCGCCCAGTCCGAAATGTTCTGGGGAGACAATACTGGCTGGAAACAGCTGAAGCCGGAAAAAGTTGACCATTTCGAGGCGGGAATTACCCGTTACTTCGGTGAAAAAGTGCGCGCGGATTTGACTTATTTTTACGATAAAGGCTCAAACCGTCTCATTATCATTACCAGCCCGCCGCCGCCCCATTATGAAAATATTGCCCGTTTCAAAAGGGAGGGACTGGAGGCAACACTAAACTTTTATCCGGTAAAAGAAGTTTCCTTTTTCGCGGGAGGGACGTGGGTGGCGCGCAAATCCCCGGATAATCTTCCTTACAGCCCAAAGTGGATGGTTTCCGCCGGAGTCAATATCAGGTTGTTCGAAAATTTGAAAATCAGCCTGGACACTCTTTATCAGGATGACCAGTATGTCGCCAATAACCGCTTTTTGGATTACGGCACGAATATCGTGAAAGTTGACGGTTTCTGGATTCTCAACGGTAAAATAAGCTGGGAATTTGATTGGCAATCGCCGAAAATGAAAGGAGAAATATTCCTGGCCGGAGAAAACCTCACGGATGTCCGCTATGCGTATAAAAAGGACTATCCGATGCCGGGAATCAACGGCATGCTGGGAATAAAATTACGGTTTTAATACGTGATAACAAAATTGGCGTAATTGTCTTGCGCGCATTGTGTTTATAGAATAAAATAAATAATATTTTATTGACGGAGGAAAAAATGACCGCGTTAGCTTTTTGGAAAGCAACTGAATTCAGGCAGCAGTCTTTATCTGTCAGGCAGCTTCGTTTTTATCTGTTTGTCTCGCTTTTTATCGCGGGCAATCTTATTTTGCCGTTTATTGCTCATGCCATCCCTCAGGGAGGAAAGATTTTTCTGCCTATATATTTCTTTACTTTGATTGCCGCTTATCGGTTTGGTTTTGCCGCGGGTGTCGCTACCGCGCTTCTTTCTCCTTTAGCCAATTATTTTTTGACCGGCATGCCGTCCGCGTCCGTCTTGCCGGTTATTCTGGCTAAATCGGCGCTGCTGGCCGCTGCCGCGTCATGGGTGGCTAAAAGCACCCGGAAAATTTCCCTGCCGCATATCGCGGCGGTTGTCGTCATTTATCAAATCCTGGGTTTGTTGTTCGAGTGGGCTTACAAAAAAAGCCTGCTCCTTTCTCTGAGTGATTTTCAAATTGGTTTGCCCGGAATTATTATTCAGATTGTCGGCGGTTACTTTCTGCTTTTATGGCTAAAAGAAAATATTAATTAAAAAAACCGTTGCCGGAGAGGATGTCCATTAGATTCTGTGCCGTAAAAATTAAAAAGACAAACGCTCTGGTAATGAGGAAGGAAAAGGTGTTATGCAGTTTGCGCAATTGTTGAAAGATAGGAGGTCCATCCGCGATTACGAACCAAAAGAAGTGACGATGGATATAATCAATGAAATACTGCAGGAAGCGACACTGGCGCCGTCGGCCAGCAACAATCAGCCCTGCCGCTTTGCGGTGATTAACTGCCGGGAAACTATCAAAAAACTTTCCGATGAAAGCAAGGCAAACCTCCTGCGTGATTTTGAACAGAAAAAGACAAATCTCACCCCCGAATACGCCGATATACTCCGAAATGAAAAATTTAATGTCTTTTACAACGCGCCGTGCCTGATTTATGTAGCCGGCCCCAAAGTGGTGCATTCTCTGGATATAGACTGCGCGCTGGCCGCCAGCTATATAATGTTTGCCGCCGTTGCCAGAGGATTAGGCACCTGCTGGATCGGGCTGGGCGCGCATATTCGCGATTCCAAACTCAGGGCGTCAATGGGTATTGACGAGAACATGCGGATTGTCGTGCCGATTATCATCGGGTATCCCAAAGAAATTCCCGCCCCGTCCGCGCGCAACGCGCCGAAAGTTCTGCGTGTAATAAGCCAGGCGCGTTAAACCGGCTAAAGTTGGGACGCCAGGTCATTGAGCAGGGAAGCGGCGTTGCTTTTGAGATGATAGCGCACAATCGTGCGGCCTTTTTCTTCCAGAGCCTGTCTGTCTCCCCGTGCCTGCGCGGCAATGAGCGTGCCAAAAGTAAGAGAGGACGCCTCTTTGCCTGCTTCGTCGGGAATATCCAGATTAAACGCGTAATCCTGAGTGAACTGTATAAATAAAGATTTTCCCGCGTCGCCCTTGTGCAGCTGGCCGGTGGAGTGAAGATATCGCGGACCCCAGCCGAAAGTCACAGGCAGTTTGTATTTTTTTAAAATGGTTGCGCGCAATGAGGCGATTGCCTCTTTGATCTGCGCTGACGGACTTAAGTAAAGCTGCAGACAGATATAATCATCAGGCGACGCCTGCTGGAGGAGATTTTTAAAAATATCCAAAGGAGAAGCGCCGCGGACATCGCCGTAGATAGCGCCTTGCGCGAAATTGAACGCGGGCATTTCCGGGGGCATGCTTTTCCTTTTTTTGTGTTCGGCAATCATCGCGCGGGTGTGCCTTTTCGTTGTTTCCACGTCCGGCTGGTCAAAAGGATTCACTTCCAGAAAATGCGCGGCTACGGCGGTGGCCATTTCCCACAAAAACATGTGCGCACCCAGCTGGTATTTATCGCTCAGTTGCACGGTTATGAGAGGATGGCCTGCCAGGCGCAGCGCTTTTACCCGGGCGGAATCTTCGGCGCCTTCGTCCTGAAGGCAAACAAAAACGCGGTCATTTCTGTAGGTGAAGTTATCGAAAACAGGTTCTTCCAGCACAGGCACAATGCCTTTTCTTTCCTTGCCGGTGCTTTCGGCAATCAGCTGCTCCAGCCAGTCACCCAATGATTTCCACGGCTGCGGCAAAATAAAGGTCACCTTGTTCCGCCCTTTATTGGCCAACGCTCCCAGTGCGGCGCCCAACGAGGCTCCCGTAACAAGCTGTCTTTCCAATTCCGCCGCGATAGTCGCTCTTTGCAGCAGCTGTTCCGCGTCAGCGCCGATTAAAGCCGCCGGCACAATACCGGGGAAGGAAAGGGCGCTATAGCGCCCGCCGATGTCCGGATTATTTAAAAAGACATGGAAGGCGTTGAGCTGTCGCGCCGTTTCGGCCAGAGGCGAGCCTTCGTCGGTGATAAAAATAAAATTTTTTCCGGCGTCTGTCCCGATGTTTTTCAGCGCGCTGTTGTAAAAGAAGTGAAAGAGGGATGTCACTTCCTGAGTCGTGCCCGACTTGGAAGAGACTATGAAGACAGTTTTTCCCCAGTCGATTTTTTGTAAAACATCGAAAATAATTTCCGGATTAGTAGTATCCACAACCCGCAGTTTCGGATAGCCCGGGGCAAAGCCCAGGATTTGTCCAAAAACTTCCGCCGCGAGTGATGAACCTCCCATGCCAAGCAAAATAACCTCGCTGATTTCCCCGGCGGCCAGAGGAGCGAGAGTTTCGCGCACGTAATTTATTTTTTTAAGGGTTTGGGCGGGCGCCTCCAGCCAGCCCAGGCGGTTGGCGATTTCATCGGGGAGGGGTTTCCACAGGGTGTAATCCTTTTCCCATAAGCGTCTGACAAGATTGATGTCGCGCATTTTTTTCCATGCTTCATCGACCGCTACGCGGTATTTTGCCAGCGAATAGGAAATAAATATTCTACCCATTTTATCTCCTTCAGGGGAGTTGAAGCGCTTCCTTTGCCGACGCTACAATATTTTCGGCGGTAAAGCCAAACTTTTCGTAGAGTAACGGGCCGGGAGCTGAAGCGCCGAATGTGTCCATGCCGATGATTTTTCCGGAAAGTCCCACGTAGTGTTCCCAACCGAGCTTAATGCCCGCTTCCACGGCGATTCTCGCCGTAAGCTGCGGGGGGAGAACTCTGTCGCGGTAATCGCGCGGCTGTTTATCGAATATTTCCCAGCTGGGCAGGGAAACCACGCGAACTTTTTTCCCCTCCTGTGCCAATTTTTGGGCGGCCGCAAGAGTCATGGAAACTTCAGAGCCTGTGGCGATAAAAATTATTTCCGGTTCCGGCGATGATTCCCAAAGAATATATCCACCCTGACGCAGGCCTACGGCGGGCGCGCAGGAAGTTTGGTCCAACACCGGCAAATTCTGACGGCTGAAAATCAGCGTGGTCGGTCCCATGGTATTGGTCAGTGCCAATAGCCAGGCTTCGCGCGTTTCGTTGGCGTCCGCCGGACGAAGCACAGTCATGTTCGGCACCTGACGCAGATTCATGATTTGTTCAATGGGCTGATGAGTGGGCCCGTCTTCCCCGACGCCGATGCTGTCGTGCGTGAAGATAAAAATGGCGCGCAGTCCCATAAGCGCGGCCAGACGCATGGGCGGGCGCATATAATCGGCAAAGGTAAGAAATGTCGCCGTGTAGGGAATAACGCCGCCGTGCAGCGCCATACCCACGGAAATTGAGCCCATCGCGTGCTCGCGCACACCGTAGTGAATGTTGCGGCCCTCATAACTCCAGGGGCCACCCACCATGCCGTGCAAATCATCCGGCAAAAAGGCCGGGTTTTGAAAATCACCCATTTTTTTGAGCCAGGTAAAGGTGGAAGGATTAAGATCTGCCGAGCCGCCGATAAGCTCCGGTACTTTCGCGGCAATCGCCTGCATCACTGTTTCGGACGCTTTGCGCGTCGCGATGCCTTTTGCATCCGTGGGAAATTCGGCAAGAGCGCTCTCCCAGTCCGCCGGCAGTTCGCCTTTCGTTCTCCTTTCGAATTCCGCGGCCTGAGCCGGCTCTTCTTGTTTGTATGCAGTGAAAATGTCACGCCATTGCTTTTCCTGTTTTTTGCCGCGTGACAGCGCCTTACGGAAATATTTACGGACATCTTCACGGATGTAAAAATTTTCGCTTGTTTCCCAGCAGAGCGCTTCTTTTGTTTTCTGCAGCTCTTCGGTACCCAAAGGCGCGCCGTGCGCGTCACAGCTTCCCTGCTTGCAGGGAGAGCCGTAACCTATAGTTGTCGAAACACAGATAAGTGATGGTTTTTCTGTTTCGCGTTTGGCTTTTTTAATTGCTTTGTCGATGGCCGACACGTCATTTCCTTCGGCAACTTTTATTACCTGCCATTGGTAAGACTTGAAGCGCTGCTCGATGTTTTCCGTGAAAGAAAGTCCCGTTGAACCAGCCAGAGTCACGTTGTTGTCGTCGTAGACAACGATTAATTTACCCAGACGCAGATGTCCCGCCAGGGCGCAGGCCTCTGCGGCCACTCCTTCCATCATATCTCCGTCGCTGGCCATGACATAGGTGAAATGATCGACTATTTTATTTTCCGGGCGGTTAAAGCAAGCAGCCAGATGCGCCTCGGCAATCGCCATGCCCACTCCATTGGCCAGTCCCTGCCCCAGAGGGCCGGTGGTTACTTCCACTCCGGGTGTGTGTCTGTATTCGGGATGACCCGGTGTGGGGCTGCCCCACTGGCGGAAATTTTTGATATCTTCCAGTGTCAGATCATAACCGGTTAAATGCAATAGCGCGTACAAAAGCATTGAGGCGTGGCCGGCGGAAAGCACAAAACGGTCGCGGTCGGGCCAGCGCGGATTTTTCGGATTATGTTTTAAATGTTTTGTCCAAACAGTGTAAGCGGCAGCGGCGGCGCCCAGCGGCATGCCGGGATGGCCGGATTTGGCTTTTTCAATCGCGTCCGCCGCCAGAAAGCGGATGGTATCGATGCATTTTTTCTCCAGTTCTTTTTTTTGCTCGGACATATTATCTCCTTCGTTGGTCATTTCCGGCGCGCTGCGCGACCGGCAATGTGATTATCTCAGTTTTTATTTTTATGCGCGCGTCATTTTATTTCTTCGTCAAGCCATTGCAGGTATTCTTTGCTGCCCTGAACAATCGGCACGGTAATAATTTCCGGAGTTTCGTAGGGGTGCAGTTTTTTAATCGCCGCGTCCACTTCGGCGAACAACTCTTCCCGTGTCTTAATCAGGCACAGCCATTCATCGGCGGTCTCTACCTGGCCTTTCCATGTGTAGGCGCTTTCGATCGGGCCTAAAATCTGCGCGCAGGCGGCGAGCTTTTGTTCAACCAGATAACGCGCGATTTTTTGCGCGTCTTCTTTAGTGGCAGTAGTGGTAGAAATTTGAATGTATGCTTTCATTTAAAATTCCAAACTGTCATTGCGAACGTTAGTGAAGCAATCTCTTGTTTCAGATTGCCACATCCCGACAAGTCGGGATTCGCAATGACGAGCCTTAGCTCATTTTTTAACGCATTCGTACATCATAATCGCCGCCGCCTGCGGCAGGCTCAGTGAATCCGCCTGGCCGCTGCCGGGGATGCTCCATTTTTCATCGGCCATTTTTAAAAGAACATCCGGTAAACCATGGCTTTCATTGCCTAAAAGCAGCGCCGCTTTTTTTGCCACAAGATGAGGCTTAATTCCCTGGCGTACATCAGAGCCGATAATGAAAAAATCTTTTTTGATTTCCGGCAATGTCGTGGATAAATCAACTTCCGGGACAATTGTCAAATGAAAAAGGCTGCCCATGGAAGCGCGCACGGCCTTGGGATTTGTGTAATCCGCTGAATTTTCACTGATAATAATGCCGGTAAATCCGAACCAGTGCGCGCTGCGCATCAGCGCCCCCAGATTGCGGGGATTGTTGATTTTATACAAAATCAGCAAGTTGGCCGCTGTGCGGGAAATGGCCGCGGAAAGAAGGGGCGGGTGTTTTATTTGCACCACGGCCATGATGCCCTCCGGTTCCCTGTCCTGGCCGATTTTCTGCCACTGGGAGCGGCTAAGCTGATAAACAGGGAATTTACTTCCTGCGCCCATGGGCAGCCTCTCCCAGTATTTCATTTTGTCCGGCATGACGAGAAGCGCTAACACCCGCCAGTCGCTGGCCAGCAGCTCTTCGACAACCTTAACGCCTTCGGCTAAAAAAATATTTTCCTGGCGGCGGAATTTCGCGTCGGTGAGCCGCGCCCAGCTTTTAAGCTGCGAGAGGGATATGTTTTCGTAAGCAGATATCATAAGGCAGCGGCTTATTATTTCTCCTTTTCGATATGTTCGCCATCAGTTTTAGGCCAGATAAGCGAGGCGATGACAGAAAGGGCGAGGACAGAAACGATTACGCTCAGGGAAATGCTGATGGGAATTTTGTAGAAATCGGAAATCAACATCTTCACTCCGACGAAGCCCAGCACCACGACCAGCCCGTAGTGCAAGTAGTGAAAAATTCTCATTACGCCGGTAACGGCAAAATACAAAGAACGCAGTCCCAAAATGGCAAAAACATTGGATGTGTAAATGATAAAAGGGTCATTGCTGACGGCTAGAATCGCGGGAATGGAGTCAGCAGCAAAAATGATATCGGTGGTTTCCAACGCGAGAATTACGGCAAAAAGCGGCGTGGCGAAACGGACGCTTCTTTTTACCACGAAAAATTTTCCACCCTGGTAATTGCGCGTTATCGGCATTATCCTGCGCAGCGTCCTGACCATGATATTTTTGCCGGGATGAATTTCGTGGCTTTTGCCCAGCGCCATGCGCACGGCGGTGAAAATCAAAAAGACGCCGAAAATATAAATAATCCAGTGGAATTTATTAATCAGCGCCACGCCGGCCAGAATAAATATTGCGCGCGTGACGAGCGCCAGGAGTATCCCCCAGAAAAGAGCCTTGTGTTCAAGTTCGGCCGGCACGCGGAAATAGTGGAAAATCAGCATGAAAACGAAAAGGTTATCCACGCTGAGTGATTTTTCAATAAGATAACCGGCAAAATATTCCAGGCCTTTCTGGTGCCCGTAAAAATAATACACGCCCGCGCCGAAGAGCAGGGCAAGAAAAATCCAGAAGGAAGCCCACAGCAGCGCTTCTTTAAGGTGGATAACGTGCGCCTTGCGGTTAAAGACTCCTAAATCAAGCGCAAGCATGCCCAAAATAAAGACGATAAAGAGAACCCACCAGATAATCATTTAATTACCGCTTTCTACGAATTAAATTTTGCGCTTCAGTCCCTGCGCGGTTATGTGGATAATGTCCCAGGCGCCGCTGTAGGGGGGCGAATAAGCCAGATCCAGCCAGCCTGTTTCATCTATGGTCAGTCCCGCCCAGAGCGCCACGGATAAAGCGTTAATGCGGCCCACCGCTCCGGCTGGCCCCACCGCCTGCGCTCCCAAAAGCTTTCCTGATAATTTATCGGCGGTAAGTTTCAAGCCCAGCTTAGACTGACCCATATTTCTGGCAACGGCGTTTCCCCACACCAGATTGCTGACCGGATCAAATCCCGCGGCTTTTGCTTCTTTTTCGCCAATGCCGGTAGCGGCGCATTCCAGGCCGAACAGGCGGAAGGACTGCGCGCCGACAATGCCTTCAAAGGTCATTCTTTTGCCGCCGATATTGAACCCGGCGACGCGCCCCTGCTTGTTGGCGATATCGCCCAGCGGAATGTTTACCCAGCGCCGGGTGACCCGATGAAAGGATTCGCAGCAATCTCCCGCGGCGTAGATGTTTTCCCCGGATGTCTGCTGAAAATGATTTACCGCAACAGCTCCGGACGAGCCGATTTTTAAACCCATAGACTGTGCCAGTTCCACATCCGGCTTTACGCCCACGGCAGCGATAATCATATCCGCGTCCCAGTCGCCGTGATTGGTAATGGCTCTAAGCGCCGGCTTTTTCCCCGTATCAATCATTTTAGTTTCTGCGTTGGCGACAAATTCCACGCCGTGATTATGAAGTTCTTCAAGCATCACGCCCGAAAGCTCCGGATCCCAGCGGTTTGCCGGCAACGCGCCTCTATGAAATATTGTTGTTTTAATGCTGAGCATATGCAGAGCTTCGCTCATCTCCATGGCGATAAATCCGGCGCCGATGATAATTACCTTGCGGCAGTTATTTTCGCGCAGATAATTCTTGATACGAATTGCGTCATCAAGATTTTTCAGCACAAAGACCCCCGGCTTTTTGATTCCCGGTATGTCCGGCAACAATGCCCTGGTTCCTGTTGCCATAACCAGATAATCGAAAGGTAGTTTTTCCCGGCCGTTTAATTCTATGGTTTTCTTTTTAAGATTCACTTCAGTAACATCGGTATTCAGTTGTATATCAATACCGCCTTCACGGAATTTTTCCGGCGTCCGCGCGATTAACTTCCTGTCATCCTTGATTACATCACCGATGTAATAGGGGGTGGGTCAGGCGGAATAAGAAACATATTTTCCTTTTTCCACAACGGTGATGCTCAAAGACGGATCGCTTCTTTTGGCCTCGGCCGCCGCGGATGGGCCTGCCGCGCCGCCGCCAATAACAACCAGGTTTTTTGCCATTGTCTCACCTCATTTTTTAGTTGCCGCTTTTTTGCGCCAGATTAGAAGGGCGATGCCGCCCGCCATCATCAAGAGGCACAAAAACTGTCCGATACTCACCGGGCCGACCATGTAATCAGGTTCCCGGAAAAATTCAATCATAAAGCGGACAAAACCGTAGCCGAAAATATATAAACCCAATAACGCCCCGTCAAAAAGTTTTTTCTTTCTTAAAGCCCATAAAACAGCGAAGAGAAATATTCCTTCAAAAAAAGCTTCGTAGAGCTGCGAGGGATGGCGCAGGCTGTGTGTCGGATCAAGGGGAAAATACATTCCCCAGGGCATGCTGGTTACGCGGCCGAAGAGTTCGCCGTTGATAAAATTGCCAAGGCGGCCGAAAGTGTAGCCCAGCGGTATTGCCGGGCAAATCAAATCGGCAAATTTCCAGAAATCAAATTTGCGCTTGCGGCAGAATATAATCGACATGATAATAACGCCGATAACGCCTCCGTGATAAGACATGCCGCTGATACCCGTAAATCTGATGCCGTTGGAAAAAGTGAAAGGCAAAAATATTTCCAGTGGATGATACAGGTAGTAATCCAAATTATAAAAGAGCACATCGCCCAGCCTCGCGCCCAAAAGTACACCGACCATGGCCCAGACCAGAAAGTCCTGAATGTCTTCGCTCGTATATTTGTATTTTTCATTCTTAATTCTGTGCATGACCAGAAAATATACAATGACGAAAGCGACGATATACATCAGGCTGTAATAGCGCAGTTGAAATGAGCCGATGCTGAACAGATATGGGGTTATGTGAGATGGCAGGTGCTGCCATACATTGATTAGAGATTCCATTATTTTAATAATCCTTTTATTATTGTCTCCCGATTACTCAATTAATAGCTTTCGCCTTTCAGCGCCGCGATGTAGAGTTCCGCGCTGTAAAGAGCGTTTGCTCCGTCACCCGCGGCGGTGATAACCTGCCTAAACTGTTTGGCGCGGCAATCACCCGCGGCGAATATTCCGGCGGCGGAAGTCTGCATGTTGTCATCGGTCATAATATAGCCGCCCGCGTCGAGTTTTAGCAAATCCTCAAAGAGCGCCGTTTGCGGGATACGCCCGACGAAGATGAAAACGCCATCCGCTGGCATTTCGCTTGTTTTTCCGGATTCCACATCGGTTAGTTTAACGCCGGTAACCAGATTGTTGCCTACGACTTCCGTCAGATTCGCTTTCCAGATAAATTCAATTTTTTTCTGCGCTGCCGCGCGCTTTTGCAGAATATCCGCCGCGCGCAGGCGGTCACGCCGGTGAACAAGGATAACTTTTTTTGCAAAATGCGTCAGAAAGAGTGCTTCCTGCAAGGCAGTATCGCCGCCGCCAACCACGATCACGTCTTTTTCGCGATAAAAAGGGCCGTCGCAGGTAGCGCAATACGATACTCCCTTTCCGGCAAATTCCTCTTCGCCGGGCACGCCCAGTTTGCGCCACTCGGCGCCCGTGGCGGCAATAACACTCAAAGTCCGGAAGGTTTTATCGCCCGCGCTAATTTCCCAAATAACTGCGTCAGAATCATGTTTTTTGATTGAAGTTACATCAGCGGCCATAGTCTCCAGGCCGAATTTAAGAGCCTGGTTTTTAAAAAGTTGCATCAGGTCAAAACCGTTGATGCCGTCGGGAATGCCCGGATAATTTTCAATTAAATCGGTGATAGTAATCTGGCTTACCGTCGCCGCGCCTTCCACGAGCAGGGCTTTGAGCCCGGCGCGCGCGGCGTAAATTCCGGCCGTATATCCGGCGGGTCCGCCGCCGGTGATGATTATATCATAGTCGTATTGCGGTAATTTTTCTTTGTTCATTTACAAAAAAGCCTTTCTTTTTTGTGCCACTTTAATCAGGAAGAAGGGCGTTTGTAAAGTTTAAATTGGAGATGCCGTAAAGTGCTAAATATTAAAGATTAATTCCTGTCAGCGCCGGATTGACAAACGTATCTGCGCATTGTATGAACTTACACGGGAAATGGTAAATATTAAGGAAACAAGCGAATGTTGAGAAAATGTTCCGGCCATAAATACTTGAATCAGACATATGAAAAGAGGTAGACGATAACCATGCCTGTTTACATACAGATTGTATTATTGATAACCGCTTTTGTTACTTTTGTCTTTCTGGTCATGTATGTTGGCGGTTTGGGAATCAGAAGACTGTGCTTCAAAATTATCGCGGAAATGGAAGAGGCCGGGGCTTTCAGCCCCGCCAAAGCAATTGAGCTGCAGGAAGTCCGGCAGAATTTTTTCCGGGTGGGCACAAAAAACCTGCGTCCGCGCGCGCTGAACCTTCTGGTTTCCGAAGGCCTGGCAATCAAGGTGTCCAGCGGCAAATACTACCTGGATAAAGAAAAACTGGCGCAGCTCAAAAACAAGATCGCGGAAAAATAATAAAAAGTCCAGCCTTGACAAAGCGTTTATGCGTGATTGACGGTTTTTAACCGTCGCGTTTTTTTATTTCCGAATAAAATACGTCCCCGTCAATCAGCTCCGGCGCGAGGCAAAACTTTCTACTTTCCGGATGACGGGCGTCATAAAAGATTGCCGCTTCATAAACCCTGTCCAGCGTTGAAGCGAGCCTCCGGAATTCGCCCAACCTCTCTTTGGGCACCGGATCGCCGGCGACATTTCTGACTCTGAGTGGATTAATCGGCGTGTTGCTCTGCCTCATTTCATAATGCAGGTGCGGCCCGGTGGCGAGCCCTGTCGCGCCCACGTAACCGATTAAATCCCCCTGCTTTACCTGCGCGCCTCTGCGGATTCCTCTGGCGAAGCGGGAAAGATGGCCGTAATACGTCCGGTAGCCGTTGGGATGATTGACGATAACAAGGTTGCCATAAGCGCCTTTGCGGCTGGCAAAGCTGACCCTTCCTTCACCAACAGTGCTCACCGGCGTGCCCGTCGGAGCAACGTAATCTATACCATGGTGCGGACGGTAAATCCTCAGGATTGGATGAAAACGCCTCTTGCTGAAATGAGAACTTATTCGTCTGAAACTGAGCGGCGCTTTCAAAAAAGCTTTGCGCAGGGAATTGCCCGCCGCGTCATAATAATCGGCCTTACCGCTATGCTCATAAAGGTACGCGGCGAACTTCTGATTATTGTTGATAAATTCGACCGAGAGCACCCTGCCGTATTTTCTGAATTTCCCGTTCAGATAGAGGCCTTCGGCGATAACCCGGAAGGTGTCACCTTTGCGCAAATCTGTGTAGAAATCAATATCCCAGGCGAAAATGTCCGCCACCTGCAGCGCCAGCAGGTATTGTTCCCTTTCCATGCCGATGGCGGAAATCAGGTTGTCTTCAATAGAGCCGTTGATGGTCAGGATACGCTTTTCATAGGTGACAAGTAATTTCTGCGCCCGAAAATCGTTCTCCACCCGCTCGATTTTTAAAATCGTATCATCATCTATTCCGTACGAGAAGGAATTGATAAAATTATTTTCATCGACGTTAATGTTATATGATTTGCCCGGCCTTAAATTCCGCAGGGGATGAATTTCCGCGGAAGCTTTCTTCATTGCCAGAAGCTCCTCCACGCGCAGGCCGTGCTTGATAAAAATCGAAAAAAGGGTTTCCCCCTCCTCAATACTGCTGCTGATTGATTTCAGCTCCGGCGCCTCGGCAACAACGGAAACAGGCGCAGGCGGCGGAGCTTTTTCCCGTAATAAATTTATCAGGGGCCTGCCCAGAAGAAAAACACTGATAAGAACAATCAGAAAACACAGGCGCAATATTTTTTTCTGCTTGGGGATTCTTCTCCTGTTCAAGCTTCTTTCCTCTTAAGAAAATAAGATAAATTAATATAAAATTACCTATTGTGAAACTTCTGTCAAGGGAAAAACGCCGTGCTTGCGTTTTTCGGCCAATCTTGATAACAAAAAATCGCGCGTCATTAACGCCGCCGGTAAAAGGGAATTTTATGAACACCCATTTCCTGATTATTTTTATTGTGGCGCTCGCGGCCACAGTCGTTGTGAGTTTTGCCTATGTAATATGGAGGACCCGGCGTGATGAGCAGAAACTAATCAGTATTATTCACGGCTCTCCCACTCCCTCTTTTGTCATTTCCAAAGACCACAAGGTGCTTTACTGGAACAGGGCGCTGCAGGCGCTGAGCAATATGAGCCCGCGCGAAATTGTGGGCACCAATCAGCACTGGCGTGTGTTTTATAAGGAGGAGCGCCCCTGCATGGCGGACTTGATTCTGGATGACAAACTTGAGCAGGTTACCAGTTTTTATCCAGAAAACTGGTCGAAATCAAATTTATTGGAAGAAGCCTATGAAGTCACGGATTATTTTCCCGAAATGGGTGAAAAAGGAAAATGGTTTCGCATAACCGCGGCAGTCATCAGGGATGCGCGCGGCAGGGTGTTTGGCGCGGTAGAAACGTTGGAAGACATCACCGAACAGAAAACGGCGCAGGAAGAACTCCTCCAGCGAAGCAAGGAGGAATCGCTGGGCAGGTTTGCCGACGGCGTGGCGAAAGATTTCGACAGTCTTCTGAGCGCTATTTTACGCAACGTGTTTTTGGCCAAGATATCCGCCACGGATGAAGATAAGATTGTGGAAGATGGCCTGGCGGTGGCAGAACGTGCCGGCCTGCAGGCAAAGGAACTGGCGCACCGGTTGATTACCTTCGCGCAGGGCGGCTATCCCGTCCGCAAGCCGGAAAATTTAAAACCCCTGCTGCAGGACGCGGTAAAAACCGTGTTTGCCGATTCAAATGTTAAATGCAAAGTTGCGATTGCCGATGATTTGTGGCCGGCGGAAATCGACGCCGCGCAAATCAGGCAGGTGATCGAAAACATGCTAATCAACGCCAGAGAAGCTGTTTCCAACGGTGGGACGGTGGATCTGGTCGCTGAAAACACTCTTACCGGCACAAATATCAGAACACTGGGGCAGGGAAAGTATATACGTATCATCATCAGGGATAACGGCGTGGGCATCCCCAGAGAGAATCTCTCGCGCATATTCGATCCTTATTTTACCACGAAAGAAAAGAAAGGCAGGGGAGGCATCGGCCTGGGGCTGGCCATCTGCGATTCCATTATCAAAAATCACAACGGATTGATTTCCGTGGAATCAACGGCCAATACCGGAACGACATTTTTTATTTATCTGGCGGCCGCGCACAAAAAAGCCGCGGCATAAATGGCCGCTGTCTTTTCCCGAACTATCTTTTTTAGACTTGTTCTTTTTTGAGCGCGCAAAGTTTTTTCCGGTGCCGCGCCTGCAGGGACTGGAATTCGCAATATTCGGCCAGCTTGGCCAGAGCGAACACCGCCTGCGGCAGAGCGTTGTAGGCGGGAATGCCCGCATCGCAAAGGATATTTTGCAGCAAAACGCGTTTTTTCGTGTAGCGGGGATGAGGATTGTATTGCCGCAGGACAACTGCAATAGGCTTTCCCCTCGCGTGCTTTTTGGCGGAGTGAGCGATAAAATTCGCAATGGTTTCAATCTGTGCGCCGTTGTCGAAATTATAAAGCCATTCGATATGCAAAGAGAAAACAAACATATCGATATAACCGTGCGAGAGAAGCTCCAGCGTTTTTCCCAGTGCCTCAAGCTCGGTAAAAAGTATATGCGCGTCGATAGGGTTGCGGATCATGTTGCCCGCCGGCGGGATATGTTCGCGCAGTTTCTGCGTAACTTCGTCGGGCAGAGAAACAAGATCCAGCCCCGCCTGCGCGCAGCTGTCCGCCGCCGCCACGCCGATGCCGCCGCCCGTGCCGATAACCGCCACGCGGCGACCCTCGGATTTGTCCGCATAAATGAACGCCGCTGCGACATTCGCCATTTCTTCCAGTGAATTTACCCGGACGGCGCCGCTTTGCTTGAAAACAGCGTTCCATATTTTTTCGCCGCCGGCCATGGAGCCGGTGTGTGACGATACCGCCCGCGCGCCGGATTCTGTAAGTCCCGCTTTGAGAATAATTACCGGTTTTTCTTTGTTGATTCTGGTGACAAGCTCCAGCAACTTACGGCCGTTTTTTACACCTTCCAGATACATCGTGATGACTTTTGTGTCTTCGTCATGGGAGAGATATTCCAGAAAATCCGTGCTGTCCATCGTCAGAGCGTTGCCGTAACTGATTACTTTGCTGAAGTAAAGCCCAAAGCGGGTGCTGGCGTAATTTGTGAAATCCTGCGCGTGCCCGCCGCTTTGCGTGATGAAGGCAACCGGGCCGCTTTTTTCCGGCGGGGCAATCCAGGTTACGATGCGTGATTTGGGCACGTAAAATCCCATGCAGTTGGGGCCGATGACGTTGAGTTTGCCTTCCTCGGCGATTGTTTCGATTTGTGCCTGAAGCTTGAGGCCTTCTTCCTCGCCTGTTTCCTTAAAGCCGGAGGAAAAGATATGAACATTTTTACTGCCGGAAGCTACGCAGTCTCTTAGTGCGTCAGGTACAAAGGGCGACGGCACGGACACCACGACTAAGTCGACAGGTTTTTTCAGAGCTACCAGAGAAGGATAGGCCTTGATGCCGTCAATTTCCTGCGCTTTCGGATTGATGGGATAGAGTTTACCGGGAAAGCCGTAATCTTTGATGCAGCCGAACATACCGCGGAAACCGCGGATGCGCGGACGCATGGCGCCGATGACCGCGATGCTTTTGGCGTGCGTTGCCTGATCGAGCGCGGCGTTTAATTCTTTTATCTCCTGCGGCGTTCTTTCGGCAAAGCGTTTCCTTGCCGCGGCTTCATTGTTTTTATCCAGCACCACCAGCGCGTCCACGGCGGTAACCTGTCCGTCGGGAGAAATCAAAAGCGGATTGATATCAACTTCTTTGATATCGGCGCGTTCGGTGCCCAGCCGGGACAAGCCCAGCAGCGTTTCTATTAATTGTTCTTTGTTGGCAGAGGCTTCACCGCGAAATTCGCCCAGAAGCTTGCGTGACATTATTTCTTCAATCATGGATTGCGCCTGAATTTCATCAAAAGGCGCGATACGGAAAACCACATCCTGGAGCGCTTCTGTGAATACGCCTCCCAGGCCGAACATCACCACGGGTCCGAACTGCTCATCCTGAAAAAGCCCGGCGACAAATTCCCGCCTGCCCTGTATCTGCGGCTGCAGTAAAAATCCTTCCAGTTCCTCTCCAGCGGATTTGCGGATTTCCTCGCAGGCTTTTTTGACGTCATCCGCGGAGGATAAATTTAGTTTGACCAGCCCTCTTTCGGTTTTATGGGTGAGTTTTGCGCCCAGGCCTTTGAGCACGACAGGAAAGCCGAATTCCTGCGCTTTGTCTGCCGCTTCTTGTGGCGTGAGGGCGATGGCTTCTTCCACCACCGGCACCTTGTAATTTTTTAGTAATTCTTTTGATTGCGCTTCGGTTAATGCTACGATTTGTTCATCAACGCTTTTGGTGATTGCATCTGCTGCTTCCATTTGCTGCTGTTTCTCTCCGTCCCTGCCGCCTTGGTTCACGAGGTATAAATACTTGAATATACTAGGTGTTCAACTGGCCAGCCGTGATTATCAATACTTCTGACTATAGGTATACACAAAAGAAGGCGGTGAAATCAAGCACTATTCTTTTATGACTTCAAGTCACGAATTTAATTTGTTATGTCTGTAACAGGCAAATAATGATATATGGCAATACGTTATTTAAAGTAAAAGTGGTGTTGTAGAAAATGAAAGGTTCAGTAAAAAAATATCTGCGCGCCCAGGCGCATCATTTAAAGCCGCTGGTAATCATCGGCGCTAAAGGTGTGACTGACGGGCTTATCGCCTCGGTTGATTTGGCGTTAAATGACCATGAACTGATAAAAATAAAATTCGGTGAATTCAAGGAAGAAAAAAAAGAAATTTCGCAAGAAATCGCCCAGGCGACAAAAAGCGAACTTGTCGGCCTCATCGGCAACATCGCCATTCTCTACCGGCAGCACCCGGAACCGGAAAAAAGAAAAATAAAAATTCCTTAGGGATAAGCAAGTTTTGATTTTATAAATATCTGTTTATCAAAAACACGTGACTTGAGAGGCAATCATGAAGGTTGTACTCATTTCCATGCCGGACGTTGTTCCTATATTAATGCACGAGACGGCTGTTCATATCGCGAACCACGGGATTGCCTGCGTGGGCGGTAATATCGATAAGCGGCATCAGGTGTATTTGATTGATCTTGTCCGGAAGCGGAAATCGGTCAGGAAATATCTGACAAAAACTTTGACGGAAATCAGACCGGATATTGTCGGCCTTTCCGCCATGACCTGGCAATATCACACCTGTGTTCGGTTGATCCGCCTTATCAGGGAAATCCTGCCTGATGTAAAGATAGCTTTGGGAGGCTACCACGCGACTTTATCCGCAGAAGAGATTTCAGTCGCGCCTGAAGCAGAGCTTATTGACTTCATTGTCCGCGGCGAGGGAGAGATAACCTTCCAACGTCTGGTTAACGCGCTGGATGGGCGAGATAGCCTTGCGTCCATTCCCTCGTTATCATTTAAAAGTGAAAATTGTTTTATTCATAATGAACGGGCTAAGTTGTGCGATCTTTCTTCTTTAAAACTGCCTATCCGTGATCAGCGCAGACTAACCCGGGGATACCATCTCATGTTCAGCAAAATAGAAGTTTTGGAGACTTCACGCGGCTGCACGCGCAATTGCAACTTTTGCAGCATGCATCATATGTACGGCAGGTCATATCGCACCTATCCCGTTGAGCGTGTTCTTGATGATTTGGATGATATCTATCGCCGTAAACGGACACGTATGATTTTTGTGACGGATGACAATTTTGTTTTAAGTCCAAAATGGGTTGATGAGGTTTGCGAAGCAATCATTAAAAAAGGATACCGTGATTTGAAGCTCTCTGTTCAGTCCGATTGTATTTCCATCGTGAAAAACGAGCAGATGGTGCGTAAAATGAGACGCGCCGGATTCCAGGCGATATTTCTGGGGATTGAAAACGCTTCTGCCTCGAGCCTGGAAGCGCTGGAAAAAGGCGAGGTAGTGGCTGTGTCTAAACAGGCAGTTGATATTTGCCATAAGAACGAAATTATGGTGCTGGGCGGCGCGATCTTTGGTCTGCCTGAAGATGATAAAAATGCTATCCGGAAGAATTATTTATTTCTGAATAATATCGGCGTTGATGTAAGTTACTGCCAGATATTGACTCCGTATCCGAAGACCCAGCTGAGAGAAAATCTTTTGGAGGAAGGCCTGATAACAAATCACGATGATTATTCCAAATACAACGGATTATGGGCGAACGTCAAAACAAGGCATCTTTCCGCCGAGCAGCTGCAATACTATTTCTGGTATTACCGCCAAAACGCGACCGGCTGGTGGAAACCATCGGCTTTTACCAGAAGTCAGGCTCCTGTCTGGACGTGGGCATGGCAGTATTTAATCAAACCGTTTATGCGGTTTTTCTTTGAGAAAAAAATCAAAAAGACAAAATGGCAGGTGCTTCATGAGCGAGAACTGGAACGACTGAAGAAAATGAACTCGTTTAATGATATCTAGAAATATTTAAATTTTTACCGGTTTGGCAAAATATATTTATCGGCAATTATTTTTTTTCGGGAAAGTTGATGCTTCTAATATTCGAATTCTATACTACATCAACATCGTAAGTAGTGATTGGAGTCACGCTATTTTGCCGGACAGCGATTAAGAGAGATGGTGATTGATCATAATCAAGCCTACCCATTGCTGAGTAGGCTTGTAATGACAAAAAAAATAAAGCAGTTTACTTTTTACCGAGAATCGCGTCCTTGGCTGCTTTTGCCACTCTGAACTTCACAACCTTCTTGGCGGGAATATTGATGGTTTCGCCAGTGGCGGGGTTTCTGCCTATTCTGGCTTTTCGCTGAACAAGCACGAGCTTGCCGATGCCGGGAAGCGTGAATGAATTTTTGGCTTCCTTGCAAGCGATTTCAGCGATCAGCTCCAGGATTTCTCCTGCCGCTTTTTTTGTAATGCCCGCCTTGGTTGCTACTTTTTCTATCAGCTGTGATTTTGTCATTGCTTTTGCCATATTGTTTTCTCCCCTAAAAAGATTTGTTTGCTACCTTAGTAGAATTAAACATAACTTGCAAGAGCAGATTTAATTAATTGCAATAAAAATTATCGCCGCTTTTCAATCAAAGATTATATCTTCGGCGGCAAGAAAAATGTTTGGCACGCCGTTGCATCCGCGGTCCGTTTAGCTGCGCTTTATTGGTATCAGATCCTATCTGACCCGATGGTGGCGGCGCGTAATCTTCGCATTCGGAATAATTGCCGTCAAAAAAACAATACTTTTGCTGTCGACTTTAATGTGCTCGTTTGATAAATTTACGAGTTAGATATTTTGTTGGGGGTTAACCCGGACAATGACAATTGCTAATGGTGGCCGGAAATGTGAGTTTCGGCTCAAGAAGGGTGGCAAGACAAACATAACGCCTTGAACAAATATTGGTTATTAAAAAATAAACTAATGCATTCAGATGGACGGGCTGGGTGCGACTCGGAGGATAGATATATACATGAAGGATACGGACATGAAGGATTCGCTGCGCACAGGCATAACGTTCGGGCTTACATCAGCCGTCATTACCACACTTGGTTTGATGGTAGGACTGCACTCCGGAACAGGGTCGAGGATGGTCGTTCTCGGCGGTATTATAACAATCGCCATTGCCGACGCCTTCTCCGATGCGCTTGGTATTCATGTTTCAGAGGAGGCAGAAAACGTTCACACGATCAAACAAATCTGGAGTGCCACCATAGCAACGTTCATGGCTAAATTCTTCTTCGCCTTGACTTTCATAGCCCCGGTTCTTTTGCTGCCTCTCTCAACGGCCATTATAGTAAGCCTTATATGGGGGTTGTGCATTCTTACAGTTCTCAGCTACTACATTGCAAAAGCACAAGGTGAGCAACCATGGAAAATAGTTGGCGAACATGTTCTGATAGCCATCGTTGTTATTGCCGTCACGCATTGGGTTGGCGACTGGGTGGCTACTCTCGGATCATAAATTGGCACCCCCGGCAAATTAGAATAAATGTACCGGTTCTGTTTATCTTCCGAGAAAACGAAATTAAAACTGGATTTCGGTTTGTGCCGGAATGACGAAGCATAAGGCAAAACTGGATTACCCGGTCTCCCCGCATTCGCCGGGCAAGTGAGCCGGGTAATGACAAAATGATAAACGTATCTTTTCCCGCTTCTCAATCAAAGATGATATCAAGGCGGCAAGCAAAATATCCGGCATGCGCGGGGTTTCATCCGGCATGCGCCGGATTTCACCTTCAGCCTTTTTACCTTCGGGTCAATTGCCGGTATTTTATCCTATGTGGTTGGCTGGCGGCGGCGCCGAATCGCCTTTTGTAGTCTTCTTCGTATTCGGAATAGTTGCCGTCGAAGAAAAGGACTTTGCTGTCGCCTTCAAAAGCCAGAATGTGCGTGCAGATTCTATCCAGAAACCAGCGGTCGTGGCTGATGACGACCACGCATCCGGCAAAGCTCTCCAGCGCGTCTTCCAGCGCGCGCAGTGTGTTAACATCAAGATCATTAGTTGGTTCATCTAGCAGTAAGACGTTCCCGCCTTCTTTGAGCATGCGCGCCAGATGAACGCGATTACGCTCGCCGCCGGAAAGCGTTCCCACCTTTTTTTGTTGATCCGTTCCGGAGAAATTAAACCGCGAAACATACGCGCGGGAATTGATTTGCCTGTTGCCGATGGGGACAATATCCAATCCCTCGGAAATTACTTCCCAGATGGTTTTATCAGGATCTAGCGAATCGCGGCTTTGATCGACATAAGCAAGCTTAACGGTTTCGCCGATACGAATTTCGCCCGCGTCCGGTTTTTCCTGCCCGATTATCATGCGGAACAATGTTGTTTTACCCGCGCCGTTGGGGCCGATTACGCCGATGATGCCGCCGGGCGGCAGGGAAAATGTCATTCCTTCAACCAAGTTCTTTTCATCGTAGGCTTTGGAAACATCTTTTGTTTCAATAACCAGATCGCCCAGGCGGGGCCCCGGGGCGATAAATATTTCGCGCGTCGCGGATTCGCGCTCCATGTTTTGCCCCAGCAGTTCTTCATACGCGCTGATACGCGCCTTGGATTTGGCATGCCTACCCTTGGGCGACATGCGAATCCATTCCAGTTCGCGCTCAAGAGTTTTTACTCTTTCCGTTTCTGATTTTTCTTCATTCTTCAAACGGTTTTGTTTTTGTTCCAGCCATGAAGAATAATTTCCCTGCCAGGGAATTCCCTGGCCGCGGTCAAGCTCCAGAATCCAGCCCGCGACATTATCCAGAAAATAGCGGTCATGCGTAACGGCAATTATCGTTCCTTCATATTTTTGCAGGTGATGTTCCAGCCAGGCGACGGATTCAGCATCCAGATGATTGGTCGGCTCGTCCAAAAGAAGAATGCTTGGTTTTTGCAGCAAAAGGCGGCACAGCGCCACGCGGCGTTTTTCACCGCCGGAGAGAACTTTTATGGACGTATCGCCGGGCGGGCAGCGCAGGGCGTCCATCGCCATATCGAGGCGCGAATCGATATCCCAGGCATCCAGCGCGTCAAGTTTTTCCTGCACGGCGGCCTGCCTTTCGCAGAGCTTGGTCATTTCATCATCAGACATCGGTTCGGAAAATTTTTCATTGATCGCGTTGTATTCGTGGACGAGGTCTATAGTGGATTGCACGGCTTCTTCCACAATTTGTTTTACCGTTTTTGTTTCATCAAGGCGAGGTTCCTGCTCCAGATAACCGACAGTATAGCCCGGAGACAGAATGGTTTTGCCTAAAAAATCCGTGTCTACTCCGGCCAATATTTTTAAAAGTGAACTTTTGCCGGACCCGTTGAGGCCGATAACGCCTATTTTCGCGCCGTAAAAATAAGAAAGATAAATGTCTTTAAGGACAGGTTTTTTTTCGTAGATTTTGCTTACTCCAATCATGGAGTAAATTACTTTGTTGCCTTCATTGGCCATGGAATTGCTATCTCCGTTAAATGTTAAATATAGGGAAAAATATTTTGAATGATAATATTGAAATTATCCTGAATTTTATCTTTGCCTGTCACCATTCCCATGTGTCCCGGAAAGAGAAACTCCAAGTCAAGCTGGGAAAGAGAAACAATGCTCTTTTTCAGCAGAGCGCCGTTGCCGCCGGGAAAATCCGTGCGCCCCACGTTTTCCTGAAATATTACATCGCCGCAAAAAAGCGCTTTTTGCTGGGGCCAATAAAGAGCAATGGAACCGGGAGAGTGGCCGGGTGCCAGAATAATTTTAAATATTTCCTCGCCCAGCGAGATATTGCCTTCTTCCAGCGGAAAATTTATATGCATTTGCGGCACGGTTATGTCGAATAAGCCGTATAATTCTGAGCCGACACCTTTGAGGAACTCCAGCTCTTTGGTGTGCAGGCCGATTTTTATTGTTTCCGGGTCAAACAGCTCGGAACCCTGAAAGTGGTCGGGATGAGAGTGCGTGTTGATGACATAACGAACGCCTTCTTTTTTAATGCCGTCGGCGGCCATTTGTTTTAATAAATCAGGCACGTAGCGGGTCAGCCCCGGGTCGATTAACGCCTGAACTTCTCCGCCTATGTAGAAGCTGTTGCAGTTATTATCGAAATAGTTTGTCCATTCGTAAACGTAAATGTCATTTTTTAACTTCATAATTCATCCTTTGCTTGAGATTTGGCCGGGACAAAAATCCACAGCAAAATGTATATCAATAATCCGGTTCCGAAAAAAACAACAAACAGGACAAACAGCAGGCGCCATGTCCATGAAGGAACCGGCGTGTGCTCACCCAGCCCGCCGCAGACGCCGCCCAGCCAAAAATCTTCTTTTGATCTTGTGAAAGTATGCAGCCAATTTTTCTTTGTCATTTCATATAGCCTCAGTTATTAAGAAGGAAGAGACTTTGCTCTATTTTTCTTTCGGGAAAAGCTCTTCCAGCGGTATGTCCATGGTGCGATGACTTATGTTGACAACAACCCTGTCTTTGTTCAACAGAATGAATGTCGGCACCCCCATTATATTGTAACTATTAGCGACGGTTTCATTTTTATCAAGAAGCACCCGGTAAGGCAAAGAATTCTTTTTCACAAAGCGCTTCACACGTTTTGCCGATTCCCCGATGTTTATGTACACTACTTCCATGCCTTGCGGTGTATAGGTCTCATAAATCTTTTTGTAAGCCGGTATTTCCGTGCGGCAGGCCGGGCACCAAGTGGTGCCGAAAAACAAAAGCACCGTATCGCCGGAATACCTGCTGAGCCTGAAAGTTTTACCCTTTAAGTCCTTTAAGGAAAAATCCGGCGCGGTCACAACTTCTTTCTTGAACGGCGCGTTGGGAATAAACTGCCCAAAGCAAAAGGTGGTGACGCCAATGATAAGAACCGTCAGGATGACTAAAGCGGTAATTGTTTTTTTATTCATGGCACTCCTTTTTTTTTAAAAAGATAAAGTTCCCGCAATATACAGAAAATATTCTCCCGCGCCAATCAATATAAAACCAAACACATAATTTATTTTTTTCATCCAGTTTCCGGCCTGCGGCAGCGAGGCAATCAGCCCCGTAAATGTTCCGACAATAATCAGCAGGGTTCCCATGCCGAAGGAAAAAACAAAAAGCAGGCTCACTCCATACAGGACGTTTGTCTGCAGCGCCACGTATCCTAAAATAACAGCGAGAATAGGCGCCGTGCACGGTCCGATAACAAAGCCGGAGGAGGCGCCAAGCAGAAAACTTCCGGCAAATCCTCTTTTCACACCGCCGGAAGCTTTCAGAAGTTTTTGCGGAACACGGAGAGATATTTTGAAAACACCCAGCATTGCCAGTCCCATGATGATGCAGAGATTGGCCATAAGAAAATAGATAAGCGGCGTCGTCTGCATTTGACCGAAAAGCCTGCCGGATAGCGCCGCCAGCGCTCCAAGAATGGAGTAGGTGACCGCCAGGCCGCCCACGTAAAAAAGCGAAAGGACAAAGCCGCGCAGTTTGGATGACGCCCGCGCGCCAATAAACCCCACAGTTACCGGAATCAGAGGATAGGTGCAGGGCGTAAAGCTTATTACCACACCGCCTGCGTAAGCAGCCAGAAACGCCAGGAACACCGAGCCTTGCAGATAAACATTAAAGTTTCCAATCAGATTTTCTATCATTTTATTTTTGGGTTTCCATGTTGATATGGTAAAAGAATAGGGAAAATGTTATTCGCCGTCAAGTTAATTTGTAATTTATGTATGGAAAACGAAAACTACTTTAAAAAGATTGTGACATTTTTCATGGCAAGAGGGTTGGGTAATTATGGTGCCGAAGCCGGGATTTGAACCCGGACAGGCGTACGCCCACTAGACCCTGAACCTAGCGCGTCTACCAATTCCGCCACTTCGGCACGCGAAAGTGCAATATACCTAACGGTTTGTTCTTGTCAAGATAAAATGAGCTTGAAATTAATTTCCAAAATGCTATGTTACCGCGCTGATAATTTATATGGCATGGCGGTTCTGACGTGATTGTATTTAACAAAACAGAAAACATAACTGACGACTTTCAGGGAGCTTTTGTCACCGTCGGCAACTTTGACGGCGTGCATTTGAGCCATCAGTTCATCTGCCGAAAACTTGCCGAAGAAGCTAAAGAAGCCGGCTCCAAATCGATGGTTATCACGTTTGATCCGCATCCCAAGATGATTTTGCATCCGGACATCAGGCCTTTTTATCTGATAACAACTCTCGAGGAAAGGCTGAAGCTTTTGGAGGAATGCCAGCTTGACGCGGCAATGGTTATCCCTTTCACGCTGGATTATTCACGTACTACCGCCGAACAGTTTGTTCATCAGTTTCTGCGGCAGAAGCTGGCAATAAAAAAAATTATCGTTGGTCATGATTATAAATTCGGCCGAGGCAAAAACGGCAACAGTGATTATTTGATTGCCGCAGGGCGCGAACTCGGTTTTTCAGTTGAAGTGATTGGTGCTTTTAAAGTGGGAGATGATGTTGTCAGCAGTACAATGATAAGGAATCTGATTTTGGAAGGAGACGTCAGGAAAGCCTCTGTCTTGCTGGGCAGATGGTACAATGTGGCAGGCACAGTGGAAAGCGGTCACGGGCGCGGCGAGGTTCTTGGTTTTCCGACCGCAAATCTAAAACCTCAAAAAGAACTCCTGCCGGCGCCGGGTATATACGCGGCATATGTTTTTTGGAGGGGCAAACGCTACGCCTCCGCCGTGAATGTCGGAGCGAAGCCGACATTTCACGATTATGTTGACACAGTTGAAGCTTATTTGCTTGACTTTAAAGATAATCTGCGGGGTGAAAGAATTGATATTCATTTTGTGGAAAAGTTGCGTAATATTGTAAAATTTGATAATTTGGAAGAACTGAAAAAACAAATTGAAGCGGATGTGGAACAAGCAAGGATGATATTGCTGTAAGAGGTATAAGAAAAGAGATTTAATTGATGCGGAGGTTGTTGTAAATATGTTGAAAATAGCTATTGTCGGCGCAACCGGGATAGTCGGCCAGCAGGCGATTGTGAGTCTGATTGGACATCCCTGGTTTAAAATTGAAAAACTTGTCGCATCGGAGCGTTCAGCGGACAGAAAATATATTGATGCCCTCAAGGACGCCAACGGTTCATCGCGCTGGTGGTGCACGGAGGAACTGCCCCCGGATATCGCCGAGATGGTGGTGGAAGAAGCGTCCGCTTTCGACCCGGCGTCCGTGGATATAATTTTTTCGACCATGGACGCTTCCGCGGCGAAAGAGCTGGAACCAAAATACGCTAAAACCACTCCTGTTATCAGCACGGCATCGACGTTTCGGTGGGAAGAAGACACCCCAATTCTGGTCGGCGGCGTGAACATGGACCATGCGGCGCTTCTGGCCGTGCAGCAGAAAAACCGCGGATGGAAAGGGTTGGTTTCTCCCAAGTCCAATTGCACTATTGCCGGGCTTGTGGTGTCCCTGAAACCTATTCTTGATAATTTCGGTGTCAAACAGGTTATGGCGACTTCCCTGCAGGCCATGTCGGGAGCGGGAAGGACCCTGGGTCTCTCTGCTATGGATATGACGGAAAACGTTGTTCCTTATATTCCGGGAGAAGAAGCAAAGGTGGAAAGCGAGCCCCTAAAAATTTTGGGCAAGCTGACCGGCGGGAAAATTGCCAACGCATCTTTCGGCATTAGCGCTACCTGCACCCGTGTGCCGGTAATTGACGGCCATCTGGTTTGTGCCACTGTGCAGACCGAAAGGCCCTGTTCGCCGGAAGATGTGAAAAAAGCCATGATGGAGTGCGGTAAGGATTTTGCCGATCTGCATTTGCCCAGTTCCCCAAAGCGCCTGATTGACGTTACCGAAGACCCTTTTCGTCCGCAGCCTAGAGTGGACCGCGATAAAGGCGGAGGTATGACCGTAACCGTCGGCCGCATCCGCAAGGATCCGGTGATAGAAAACGGTATCAAATATGTCTGCCTGGCTCACAACACCAAACTGGGCGCGGCCAAAGGCGCACTGCAGACCGCGGAATATCTGGTGAAAAACTTTTTGAAGCTGGTTTAAAATTTAATTGTCCGTTTTTAGGCCGCGGTTTTTAATAACCGCGGTCTATTTATTTTGTTCGTGGAAAGCAAATCTGTGTTGCAGATATGTTGGCTAAGGACGTATTAGACAAGAAATTTTACGAGCCCGACACCAAACTGGTTGCCCGCGCGCTTTTGGGTAAAAAACTGGTGCGTAAAATCGGGCGTAAAGAGATTTCCGGGATGATTGTGGAAACGGAGGCTTACTGCGGACAGGAAGACACCGCGTGCCACGCGCATCGCGGGAAAACAAAGCGCAATGAGGTTATGTTCGGCGCTGCCGGCCATGCCTATGTCTATTTTACCTATGGCATGCATTATATGCTCAACTTGGTAACGCAGGAAGAAGAAAACCCCTGCGCCGTTCTAATCCGCGCGGTTATTCCTTTGGCCGGCATTGAGGAAATGGAAAAACGCCGGGGGAAAAACAAAGCGCAGCTGGCCAATGGCCCGGCAAAACTCTGCCAGGCGCTGGCTATAGACAAATCGCTGAATGGTTGGGACGTAACCAGAGGCGATAAATTGTGGGTGGAAGACTACAGAAAAATACCGCCCAAGGCAATTTTAGCTACTTCCCGCATCGGTATTAACTACGCCAGAGAAGAGCACAGAAAGGCGCTGTGGCGATTTTTGCTTCAGGCCAAGGGCTAAAAAAAATTTCCCCAAACCTATTGTTCGACTTCTTCTTTTTTGTATAGCTCCAGAAACAATCGCCAGCTCGCCAGGAAAAGTGACGCGATAACCGGCCCCAGAACAAAACCGGAAATGCCGAAAACTGCCAGTCCTCCCAGCATGGACAGAAAGATTAATAGAGTGTGCATTTGGAGGCCATGCCCCACAAGTATCGGCCGCAGCATTGTGTCCACGCCGCCGATTACTACCGACCCGAAGGCGAGAATTATGATACCTTGCAATATGTGCCCCTGAAACAACATGATTATACCAGCGGGCAACCAGATTAACGAACAGCCAACGGCGGGAACAACGGCAAGGCCGAACATTAAAACTCCCCAGATGAGCGCTCGTTCGATTCCGGTAAAATAAAAAAGCAGTCCCCCCAGCAACCCCTGAAGGCCGCCGATGACAAAGGTGATTTTCAAGGTGGCTTTGGCGGTGGTCAGAAAGTGACGGATGAAAGTATCCATGTGATGTTTGCCTGCTGGTATATAATGGGTAATTGCGTTGATAAACTTGTCTCCGTCACGCAAAAAGAAAAACAGAGAGTAAAACATAACTATCACTTGAATAATAAGAATAATAGTGTTTTGCGTCAATCCGGACAGATTTTTGAAAATAAATTCGGCAAAGGCTTTTAATGCCTCCGCTGATTTGACTGTCAGAAATTTAAAGTTGATGTCCAGGCGCGCGAAAAACGGATATTGGTTTAGGTAATTCAAGATTGCCGTGATGTTGTCAACCCATCTGCTTCTGTCAGAATCAATAGCTTTATACAGTTCCATAAATTCAGCGATAAGCAGGTTGATGAGAAAGCTCGCAGGTAAAATCAGGCAAACGATAACGGCAAACAGTGTAATGCCGGCAGACAGGTTTTCGTATTTGACTCTTTTTAACAATAAATTGTTCAAAGGAGAGAATATGCCGGCAAGAAGAACCGCCCAGAATATGGCGAAAAAGAAAGCTTTCAGCAGGTAGCCGAAGAAGAGAGTGATAATTCCCAGCAGGACGAAAAATATTATATTTTGAAAAGTGGCAAACGGTTTCTCATTCATCTTTTGTGTGACCTTTCGCGCTCCTTACAGTGCAGCTGACATTTTATTGTTTACAATTTTATTTCGCCAATATCAAGCGCCGCTTTTGTCCTAGACGGGAAAGAACAATTATATGAAGCCCAGTTTTTTGAATGATAATAGAGCCGCCTGCCCGATGTCAACACAATCAATCGTGAATAAGGACATAATTTTACGGTTCATTTCGAAAATGGCTGAAAAATAATTGACATTTTATCTAATATGAATAAATTATTACAAAATACGGCGGTTTTTAAAAAATCGTCGCCAGGAGGGAAATTTAATGCTTACAGTTTCGGACAAGGCAGCTCAAGCCATCAATGACTTTCTCAAAGACAAGGACAAGAGTATGGCCATAAGGATTACATTGTCTATCGGTTGATCCGGGCCCGCTTTGGGCATGGCTCTGGACGAGCCTAAAGGAGAAGATGAAGTTTTTGAAGAAAAAGGCACGAAGTATGTCATCGATAAGGAAATATACAACCAGGCGAAGCCGATCAATGTGGATTTTGTCGCCACGCCGCAGGGATCTGGTTTTCGGCTTACTTCCAGTCTCTCCCCCGCTCAGGGTGGAGGATGCGGGTCTTGCAGTTGCTGAAAATATGCGGGAGGTGATTTTTCCCTCCCGCTTATTTTTTTGTCAATCATGAATCAAAAAAACAAAAAAATAGAGCAAGCCGAAAATTACCTGAGCCAGGGCAGGTATAATGAAGCAATTGAACTGCTTCATGACCTAAGGAAAACACTGCCCGACGAAGAATCTGTTCTGCTCATGCTGGCGTGGGCTTATTACGACAGTGGGAATACCGGGCGCGCCGTAGAATCTTTCCGTGAATTGTTCGAACGGGAACTCCGTCGTAATATTTTTACGGGCTTTGCTTATGATGAACTTGTGCGCATCTATAAACAAGAAAAAAAGTACCGTCAATTGGCGGAAATTTGTGAGAAAGCGGTTTGTGCCCAGGCGCAGGATATCGGGCTTCTGGCGGAGTTGGGAAACGCGTACCTCCGCTCAGGCAATCCCCAAAAAGCACGTGTCGTTTATGAAAAAATTGTAAGGCTGGATGAAGATAACGCTTTTTTTTATTGCTGCTGGGGAGAAGCATTGTTTGCCTGTGAAATGATAAAGGAAAGCGAAGACGCCTATGAGCGCGCCTGTCAAATAGAGCCGGAGCAATCAGGAAATTATTATTTCAAGCTGGCTGTTTTGTTCCAGAAGGCGCAGAAATACGATGAGGCCGTAAGAATTATTAATAAATGTATTGCCGCAAATCCTGAAAATGCTCTTTATTATTGTTCGCGCGGGGATTGTCTTATTTATTTGGGTAAAATACAAGATGCCCTGCAGGAATACGAAAAGGCGCTGGAACATGGCAGGCCGGGAAACGCAGGCGCTTATTTTAACCGCCTGGGTAATTTGTTAATGAAAGAAAAACACTACTTTGCTGCTGCGGCTGCTTTCGAGCGGGCAATTGAGCATGAAAAAATACAAACGTATTATTTGGGATTGGCGTCCGCCTATAGGGCGATGGGGCGTGAGGATAAATTCCACGGGATTCTCAGCCGGTTAAATGACATTAAACAGAATTAGATTTTTCCGAATTTACGGATATTTTCCCTGAATAAAAAGTAAAAATCGTTGTTTTCCGCTATTTCTTTCCTCAAAATCAGACCTGTCTCAGTAATTTCTTTTTTATTTATGATCAGATTCACACTTTTATTGTAAGCGCGCATGTTATCCATGGTAGGGTATGTTTCGCTTATCAAGGCGACAAAAGTCTGCCGGCGGATGGGCATGATAAGCTCCTGGATATAATTGAGCACGTAATTGGTTTCCCAAGTGTCGGTATCGAAGTTTTCATCAAGAACAATAACATCAAAAATGTGGAAACGCATGTACCGGAGAGCTTCTTTGAATGTGACCGGTTCGACAAGGTCGTAGTCAAGTTCTTTGAGCGCGTTACTGATGGTTTCCCTGATAAAGCCATCCTGGTGGCAGACCATGGCCGTTTCTTTGTCCGGGCTCAGGTAACCGAATGGGCGGGCGGAATAATCCATTGTTTCCGAAGATGTTTCCTGTGTCATTTTTTCATCGCTCATGATAAATCCTCCCGGCGCCGTTTGTTTGCGCCGAATGAAAAATTATTGACTTTATACTTTCCACGGATCTGTTTTGCTTTTGCCGTAAGTTTTGTCCACTTCCAGTGTGTGCAAATCGGTGGTTTTTTCGCCGCGGGCGCTTTTTATGGCGTCTATTCCCCTGCCTACATTGGATTTGTTCGAGGCGTATGCCCTGGCCGTCTGCTCGGTAATTAAACCTTTTTCGTAGAGGTCGACAATGCAGTTGTCAAAAGTTATCATCCCGAAAGCTTTGCCCTGCTGGATAATATCGAAGAACGTTTTTCCTTCGGCCTCCCCGTGCAGGATAATGTCTCTCACGCGCAGACTTGTGCCCATTGCTTCAAAAGCGGCAACACGGCCGCCGCCGACTTTGGGCATCAGCCTCTGACAAACTATCCAGCGCAGAGCATCGGCCAGGCGCGTGCGGATTTGATTTTCTTCGTCAATGGAGAACATACCCAGAATACGGTTAATGGTTGAGCCGGCATCAATCGTGTGCAGGGTGCTCAAAACGAGGTGGCCGGTTTCCGCTGCGTTCAGGGCTATTTCTACTGATTCACGGTCGCGCATTTCGCCGACGAGGATGACTTTTGGCGCCTGTCTCAAAGAGGCGCGTAGGCCGTTGGCGAACGTATCGAAGTCCTTGCCCAGCTCCCGCTGATTAATGGTGGATTGCTTTTGAGAATGAGTGTATTCCACCGGGTCTTCCAAAGTAATTATGTGTACGGAATTATGCTCGTTGATTTCGTTTATAACGGCGGCAAGCGATGTTGTTTTACCTGTTCCGGTGGCGCCTGTTATGAGAACAATGCCGTTTTTTTCCGATGATATGCGGTAAAAGGCGTCAGGTAGCCCCAGCTCCGCGCACGTAGGTATCTTTGATTCGAGTTTTCTCAATACGATGGAATATTGCCCGAGCTGGGAAAAAATATTTACGCGGAAACGGGCAACGCCAGGCAGTTCATAGGATAAATCGCAGGAACCCTCTTTAAGCAATGTTTCCATCAGCCGCTGGTCCTGGTTGATTAGATTAAGCGCAAATATTTCCGTTTGAAAAGGCGTCAATATTTCAAACGGCGGTTCCAGTTCGACCGGGACCAGTTGACCGGCCGCTTCCACCTGAAAGGGCTTGTCCACGGTTAAAATTAAATCGGAAATGTTGACGTTGGATTCCAGTATTCTGGTCAGGATATGGTCTATTTCCGGCTTTCTCATACTCTTTCCTCGCTTTGATTTACGCTTCGGTAAAATCCGTCGGCGGATATTTTAATAACGCGCGAAAACGTGATTTTTCGTTTGCTTTAAGATAAGCTTCATCGGCGCTTATCCAGCCGCGGTTGTATAAATCCATAATTCCGTCGTCCATAAGCTGCATGCCGTACTTTTTGCCCGTCTGCATCATAGAAGGAATCTGGAATGTTTTCGATTCACGTATCAGGTTGCGCACCGCCGGAGATGCAATTAATATTTCCAGAGCGACACACCTGCCCTTGATATCTATTCTTTTAAAAAGAATTTGCGAAATGACCGCGCGCAGGCCGTCAGCCAGTGTTGAGCGTATCTGCGGCTGCTCGGATGCTGGGAAAACTTCGATGATTCTGTCCACTGTTTTTGCCGCGCTGGTTGTATGGACCGTGGCGAAAACGAGGTGACCGGTTGAAGCCGCCTCTATGGCCAGCGAAATTGTTTCCAGGTCGCGCATTTCACCGACCAGAATAATATCCGGGTCCTCGCGCAAAGCGCCGCGCAGCGCCGCGGAAAAACTCTGCGTATGAATGCCAACTTCGCGCTGATTGACGATACATCCCTGCGTTTGGTGGACAAACTCAATAGGATCTTCAATCGTGATAACATGGTCTTTGCGCAGACGGTTGGCTTCATCGATGATAGCGGCCAGCGTGGTGGACTTGCCGCAACCCGTGGGACCGGTGACGAGCACCAGGCCGCGCGGCAAAGTAGCCAGCTTAGCCACCACGGAGGGAAGGCCCAGTTCCGAGCAGGTGGCAATTGTATTGGGTATCTCGCGGAATACAGCGCCGACACCGTATTTTTGCTGGAAGTAATTGGCGCGGTAACGCGCCAGAGAAGGCACTTCATAGGCAAAATCGATATCGCCGGTTTCTTCAAATTGCTTGATTTTGTGTTCCGGCGTTATTTCATAAAGGATTACTTTTAATTCCTCATTGGTTAATTTATCATATTTTATGCGTTCCAGGTCTCCGCGGATTCTGATGGCCGGCTGCTGACCCGCGACAAGATGAAGGTCGGACGCGCCCTGATCGTGCATCAGATGAAAAAAAGCGTCAATTTTTGCCATATATTTTTACTCCTGGGAATAATTGAGGTTAACGTCACCTATTTTTGCCGGATAACGTCCGGCTGGTTACAGGCAATATCTTGCTGTGCTGGTTCTTTATACAAAACACAATTGAAAGTATAAAGAAAAGCCACTGTTTTTGTCAAGGCAAGAATCCAGTCCCGAATTGCCTCAAATAAAATGTTACCGAAGGGGTTGATAAAAGAGGTTCGTTGCCTCAAAAACCGATGTTACCGAGAAGAGAATCGGAAACGGAGGTTTTTATATGAGTCCCCAGGCTAAGGAAGAGTATTTTGAAGTTTTATTTAAGCGTTATAAAGAGGCCAGCCGTAAGGAAAGGACAAAAATCATCGATGAGTGTTGTGCCGTCTGTGGGTATCACAGGAAACATGCTATTCGGCGGTTAAGAGGGTATAGGCGGTTTACAAAACCGAGGGAAAAGAAAAGAGGCAGGCCTTCAGTTTATAATAAAGAGACGATTATTCAGGTGCTGAAACAGATCTGGCTTTCAGCCAATCTGCCCTGTTCCAAAAGACTCAAAGCCATTTTGCCCTTGTGGCTGCCTAAATACAACGAACATTTCGGAGTATTGGCCCAAGACGTGACTCAGGCTCTCCTGGGTATATCACCAGCCACCATCGACCGGATTCTCAAGCCGGTCCGGATTCAGTATCAAAAAAGAGGAAAATCCACGACCAAACCGGGAACGCT
>OMKS01000454.1_pt1 | contig 38536 bp, 33 predicted proteins | sample 1674721 | NCBI WGS metagenome assembly OMKS01 (sample SAMN06264996, study PRJEB25208) | sediment metagenome | isolation source: hot spring sediment | place: USA: California | collected 2014-09-02 | reverse complement strand
CACTTATTGGAGGAGTTGTCGATGAAAAAATTAGGATTGGTTTTGTTAGCGATGTTGGTGACGGTTAGTTTCGGTTTTGCCCAGGCTGACATCGGGCTGAAAGCTGTTGGCGGGAAAGTCGGTTTTGTGATGCCCGAGGATCCGATTGACAATACAATTGGTCTCGGCGTTGTGGTGGATTTGGGAACGATCACTCCGGATATCGCCCTTCAGGCCCATGTTGATTATTGGGGTAAAACTTATAAAGCTGGCTATTATGAGTGGACTTTTTCTGAAATATTAATCGGAGCAACCGCCAAGTATTACCTGCCGGGTTCGGGCCCGATGAAATTTTACGGTGGCGGCGGAATTGATTTTATCATTGCCAGTTCAAAAGGAAAATACACCGGTCCACAGGATTATTGGGGATATGACACCGACGTAAGCGATTCTGATACTGAGATCGGCTTCCATGTTTTAGGCGGCCTTGACTATCCCTTCTCAGAAAGCATGACCGGTTTCGCAGAACTCAAATATACGCTGAACGGCGTCGATTTCTTTAGCATCTCTGCCGGTGTTAAGTTTCAGATGGGAAAATAATCTGAGTGATAAATTTTTAATTCTATTATAGAAGGCAATGGCTTTGGAAATACTCCAAAGCCATTGCTGTTTTAGAGAATGAATTGTCTGCCATTGAATTAACAAACTATTTTTTAAAATCCTACTTCAGTGCAGAATTGAGAAAATTTCAAGCCATCACTTGTTTGTGATCTCTGATTTTTGACCGTTTGCTGAAGATGTTCTGGTGGCTTGTCACCACTTTTCAATTAATGCAAATTGCTTTGAGGCTATCCATTTTAAAAGACAACCATCGATTCGATTTAAATCTGCATTAGCATCCAACCATTATATTATCAACTGATTTTTTTTGGTCATCTTTCGATTCACATAAGACCGCACTGCTTGGCGGACATGATGCAGCCCGTCTAATTCAGGTAATTTGTCAAATATCTTCTCCAAATAGCCTCGTTGATCGACAGCCTTCAATGCTGGTAAAAAATTTATATCATAGACCCAACCTATCTGCAACAGTTTAAAATCGTTGCTATTTTTGACGTATTCCAGCTCAACAATTTTTTCGTTCAGTAAATTGTTGATTGCGCCATCGGAAATGTCCGGCGTATCCGGCAATCCCAATTCGATGGCGCCATTAGTTTCGTCACCCACCCGGTAATAATAATCGATGACCACCCGCCAAATATCCAGCTTGTCGGCGTCCCGCAGCAGTTTTGAAAAATATAGTGTTTTTTCGGATTGGTCAAGCGGTAGTTGTTTTCGGTTGTGAAAATTTATCGCCGATAAAATTAGCTGCTGCTGGTGATCGTTTAAATTTTTCAGGACATTGTTTTGAATTAATATTTGAATTCCCAGTTCGGCGTGATTCACTGATTTCATGTCCAAAAAGGTTTGATATCGTTGATACTGTTCATATCGCCCAACGTCATGAAATAGCGCCATGGTTTTTGCCATCAGCGTGTCGCTTTCGGGTAAATTCAATTGGGAACAGAGCATCTCTATTTCCTGGCACACGTGTCTGGTGTGTTGATATTTTAAATTGATCATCTCTGTTTTGTCCCTGGATTCATTCATAAAGCCGGTCGTATAATCATCAAACCATGCTCGAAAAAACTCAAACTGTTCTGTTGTCATCGGCTCTGTTTCTCCAAAATTAGCAGTTCGTTTGTCAACTCAGACACCTGTTTCACAATAAGCTTTAACCGTGGGCTTTTTCATTTTCTGAAGCGATCTATTCGAATTGTCGACTTTTTTCAGATCTTAATTATTTTTGAAAACGTAATTTATTTTTCGGTTGCTCATTTTTCCTTACTGAAAGCAACACATTTTCATTCTGCCAGGTGATATTATTCAAGTCTGGGAAATGCTCTCGAATTTTCCTCTCAAATAGATGAAGCGCCCATTTAAATTGACTTTGTGAGTAGAGCGAAAAAGTAGAATAGTGATGATGTCTCGCCAACTCCAGCAGGCGATCAAGGGATGCTGTTTTGTTGAAACGAAAATTTTTAACATTATCAAAACATAACCCCGGGATTAATTTGATATAGCCTTTAATTTCTTGAACCTCGTATAAGCGTGTTTCTTTATCGGCAAATAGAGGAAAGAATTTGCCCCAAATATTTCGGTTATTTTGATTTCGGGTTCGGGTATAGATAAATAACCAGCCTTGCGGGCGCAACAGCCTGCTTACCTCCTTTAGAAAGTTTAAAAGAGGAAAATGATGAATAGCATTAAATATCAGTATCATATCAAGCGATTTGTCAGCGAACGGAATATTATTAGCATCACTTTGACAAAGGTAAAAATTGCTAATGGGATGACGTTGTAAAAAGCGGGATAATTGTCGGAGCATATCCCAATTATAATCCACACAATAGAGGACTATTCTACCATGTAATCGTTGATACAGCCGGGTGCTGTATCTTCCACAACCACATCCCAAATCAGCAGCAAAAATTTTGTCCTGATTTTTAATTAGGCGGTAAATATAATCAACCGGCGCCATTTCTGTCGATCTCAATTGGCAGTAGTCTTCGGCGATGGCAGTAAAATGTTTGCTTAGAGCATTCACAACAAAAACCTCCAGCTATGGTGAAAACCAAACCAGCGAAGACAGACCGGAAAATGGCAAACAGCGCTGCTTTCTGTCAGATTATCACAAATCAGATAACAGTCATTGTATTTCTCCAGAGTGTTATAAAATCATAAAAAGCCAAAATTTTTTTGAATTTATTAATGTAGAATCCATCAAATTAGCATTATCAATCCCAATCCAGATTTCGACCATCTATGAACTATATGCTTCCATCGGCTATTATCATGTTTGATCGAAGCAACTGCTGCAATTCAACTTCCCGGTCGATCTTCATCATAAGGAAACCTGACCCCTCCAATGATGTTTTTTTGGAGAGTCAGGTCTCAAAATCCGGAATTACGCTATTAAAAAATATGTCTTAATAGAGCAGTTTAACGTCTTGCTCAGGACAGAATACAACAACCTTCATCACAATGAGCGATGCGGGGAACTGTAAAACGCTTCATTTCAAAATCACCTCCTCTTGAGTTGTGGTTTCGCGATAATAATTAAACTCGTTAAAGCTATTTCAGTTCATTTAAGTTTGTTGATTATTTTTCAAAAAAAACCCGCAATTAACCAACATTGCGGGATGGGATATTTTAAAGTTAAACCAACGTTCAATTAAAACAGCATTTCAGCCCATTTGAGAGCCCATTTGAGCAGCGGTGATGGCAATATGCCAAGAACCAGCACAAACAGCGCTGCCAGACTCAGCGAAATCCAGACCGGTCCCACCGAATGTTTATCGATATTTGTTATCTCTGTTTCAGGTTCGCGCATGTACATAACCACGATCACATTAATGTAGAAATATAACGCCACAAGGCTAAAAAGCAGGGCAATGACTGCGGTAATGTACATGTGTCCTTCCAGTAACTGAATGAAAATTTGAACTTTTCCGACGAAACCGACGGCTGGTGGTAAGCCAGCTAAAGAGAACATGGCGATTGCCATCATGGCGGCTGCGCCCGGATATTTGCGTGCAATTCCTTTTAGATCATTTAGGGTTTCGCAATATTTTTCTTTACGCGTCAGATAAACCAGCACGCCAAAAGCCAGCATATTCATGGCAATGTAACCGATACCGTAAAACAGCACTGCCTGAACAGTATGTATTTTATGGTGCATCGGCGCAAGCGCCAGTCCCATGTAACCCGCGTGAGCGATTGAAGAATATGCCAGCATTCGCTTGACATTCTGTTGAACGAGCGCCACCGAATTACCGTAAATTACAGTGAGCAATGAAAAAAACATGAAGATCAGACTGAAGACCGAATCAAATTCGCCGAAGGTATCAATGCTGGCGAAAATTTTTAGTATCACTGCAAATGCAGCCAGTTTCACGGCAACGCTCATGAAAGCCGTGATTGGCGTTCCGGCGCCTTCGTAAACATCAGGCGTCCAGGCATGGAACGGAACCAACGATACTTTAAAAGCCAACCCGATAAAAACAAAAATCAATCCGATGGCTGAAAGAAAAGCCGAGGCATCAAACACAATGAAGTTGAGCGACTGGATCACATCTTTAACAATGAGACTGCCGGTTGTGCCATAAAGAAAAGAAATTCCCAACAGCAAAAAACCGGAAGAAAAACCGCCCAGCAACAGGTATTTTATCGCCGACTCTCCGGCGCGGGTACTAAATTTTTTCAATCCCACCAGAGCATATATGGGTATGGACATCATTTCCAGCGCGAGAAAAATAATCAGAAAATTTTCGGCTGCGATCAATGTCACCGCGCCCAACAGTGAAAACAGCAGCAGCAAATAATAATCCATGGCCGGAATCGACTGGGTTAATGTATATCGGGCTGACATTAAAACCGCTAAAATAGCTGCGCCAATCAATGCGAGTTTGCCGATGTACATGCCGCCACCGGCTGTGAGCGAATTATTGAGAAGTATGATATGTTCGCCAGCAGTGGCTTTGCCGAACACATAAAAAATTACAGCGACAATGATCAACCCGATCCCGGCAAACCAACTGGCCTGCTTATTTCGGCGATCCAACCCGGTTGAATTTGACGGTGTGTTCAGAAGCACAAAGATCGGTCTTCGAAAAGCCTCAATAATGGTCAAAATAACAATCAAGGCAACCAGACTTATTTCGCCCATCATAAAATTGGGATCAAAAAAAATTTCATTCATATACAATTCCAAGCGATTTATTTGTAGGTTTGATTTCTGTTTAGCTGCTCATGTTTAATTTATCTGGATTGGGCTAAGGTTTAGTTTTAATAATTTCCGTGCTCTTTTCTGCCAAACCTTCATGCTCATCCGGTACCGTTAATTTCTGTTTCAGCTCTTGTGGCTGATATTGTTCGACATAGCTATTCACGGATTTTTCCATTTTTGTCAGATAGCTTTTAGGGAAAAGTCCGATCCAGAACACAAAAATGATAAATGGTATCAGTACCACCATTTCACGAAAGCTGAGATCTTTCAAATTTTTATTTTTATCGTTGTTTAAGGGGCCGAAGAAGACTCGCTGTACCATCCAAAGCATATAATAGGCGCCCAGTATAACCCCTGACGTTGCAAACACCATCAACACCAGTCCGAAAACCTGCTGATGCGCCAGGTACTGCGCCCAGGCAGCTTTGAAGCTGCCCAACAGAATCAGAAATTCACCAATGAATCCATTGGTTCCCGGCAACGCCACTGACGACAGCGTAATAATCATGAACGCAACCGAAAACAGCGGTAACCGATATGCCAACCCTCCAAAATCGGCAATCTCGCGAGTGTGTCTCCGTTCGTAAATCATTCCCACAAGAGCAAACAGGGCGCCGGTTGAAATTCCGTGATTCACCATCTGAAGGATCGACCCCTGAATCGCTTCTGGAGTCAATGCGAACAGCCCTAACATCACGTAACCCAGATGGCTGATGGACGAGTACGCTACCAGTTTTTTCAAGTCGGATTGCGCCAGCGCCAGACATGCGCCGTAGACAATACCGATAACAGCCAGAAGCTGCATCAATGGAGCTGCCTGCAAAGCGGCGTCGCCAAACAGCGGTATTCCCAAACGGATAAAACCGTATCCTCCCATTTTCAATAGCACGCCGGCAAGGATGACCGATCCGGCAGTCGGCGCTTCCACGTGAGCATCAGGCAGCCAGGTGTGAAACGGAAACATGGGGACTTTAATGGCAAATGCAAGAGCAAAGGCAGCGAATAACCACAGTTGCGTTTGCAGCGGGATGTTTAATTTCATCAGTTGTTCAAATTCAAAGGTAAACTCTCCGAAAGTGTTACGCGCGAGAATCGCCAGATAAACAATGCCCGCCAACATCATCAATGAACCGACCACGGTGAATAACACAAACTTTACCGTCGCATAAATACGCTTTGGTCCTCCCCATATTCCGATGAGAAAAAACATCGGGATCAGCATCAATTCCCAAAAAATGTAAAAGATAAACAGATTGAGCGCGACAAAAGCTCCCAGCATGGTAAATTCGAGGAACAGCAGCCAGATGTAGTATTCTTTTTTTCGTTTCTGAATGTATTTAAAAGAGCTTAAAACCGAAAAGGGCATAATGATTGTAGTTAACATAAACAATAGAATTGATATCCCGTCAATTCCCAGGTGATAATTTAATCCGAACTGGGGGATCCATTCAAATTTTTCTTGAAACTGGTAGCCATCAGCGGAATTATCAAAGTTTATCAGCATGAAAATCGAAACAACCATTGCAAGGGTAGTGATCCCCAGGGCGATCCACCCATATATAGAAGCGGAACTTTTTTCGGAATAGGAATCCCGACTCGGTATTAGCATCATTAAAATTCCGCCGAACAGCGGAATAAGTAGTGTCCAGGATAAAATGCCCATTAACGACTCCAAAATTTAGCTTTGATTAGAACAAGAACAATGCAAAAATAAAGGCGATAGTTGCGCCGAATAGCATATAGAATCCGTACGCCTGAATATTTCCGGATTGGAAGAAAGACAGGAGCACCGCGACCCATTTCCAACCGGAGGCAGAGCCATTGGCTGCGCCATCAATAATTTTCTTATCGGCGATGTTTAAAAAGATGTTGGTTGACAGGTATTTTATCGGATTGACGATAAATTTCATATAGATTTCATCGATAAAATATTTATTCCACAACAGACGGGAAATTCCGGTATAGGTCGCCGGATCGGGTAATCTATATTTTAATTCACGAAATAACATTCGCGCCAATAACCAACCAGCGAACGCGATTGCCACTGACAGCGCCATCAAAGCATATTCGGTGGCGTGACTGTAATGGTCGATATGAACATGTCCATATTTTGAAAGTGTGGGTTCCAGATAATCGTGAAAATAGTTGGGGATCGCGCCGAAAGACAGCAGTTTGGGGATTCCGATCCATCCGCCGACCACAGAAAGCGCCGCCAGGATCATCAGCGGAACGGTCATGGTTTTAGGTGATTCATGCAAGTGATGCTCCTGTTGCCGCGATCCTCGGAAGCTTCCGAAAAAGGTCAGATAAACCAGCCTGAACATATAGAACGCGGTACACAATGCAGCAACCATGCCGATGAGCCAGACAATCTTGTTTCCGTGCCCGGATGCAAATACATTCCATAAAATTTCGTCTTTCGAGAAAAATCCGGCGAATGGCGGGAAACCTGCAATCGCCAGTGTCGCCAGTGTGAAAGTCAAAAAAGTGGCGGGCATAAACTTTTTTAATCCGCCCATGTAGCGGATGTCCTGTTCTCCGCCCATGGCGTGAATCACACTGCCCGAGCCCAAAAAGAGACAGGCTTTAAAAAAAGCGTGAGTCATTAGATGAAAAATAGCAATGACAAATGCGCCGGCGCCCGCCGCCATAAACATGAATCCAAGTTGGCTCACAGTAGAATATGCCAGCACCTTTTTAATATCGTTTTGATAAAGCGCGATCGTGGCGGAGAATAACGCGGTTAATCCGCCGACCCACAACACTACCTGCATTGCCACCGGCGCCGCCAGATAGACCCCGTGAAACCGGCAGACCATATAGACACCTGCTGTAACCATGGTTGCGGCGTGTATCAGCGCTGAAACCGGAGTTGGGCCTGCCATGGCATCAGGCAGCCATACGTAGAGTGGAATCTGCGCTGATTTTCCGGTTGCGCCGATGAACAGGCAGATTGCAGCCACGTTTGTCCAAAAAAAGGTCATTGAGTTGTGCTGATGAAAGTACTCGTTAACGTCGCCGATGGCAAGCGATCCGACGTTAGCAAAAATAAGAAACATTCCCAGCAGAAAACCGAAATCTCCGATGCGGTTGACGATGAAGGCTTTTTTGCCAGCAGCGGCTTTTTCATCTTCTTTGTACCAGAATCCAATCAGCAAATAGCTGCAAAGCCCCACACCTTCCCAGCCAACAAACATCACCGGCATGGAATCGCCCAGGATCAGCAGCAACATGGCAAATACGAACAGGTTCAAATAGGTAAAATAGCGGACGCTGGATTTGTCGCCATGAATGTAACCGATCGAATAAAAATGGATCACTGCGCTGACGCCAGTGACAACCAGTAGCATCACCGCTGATAGATGATCTATCATAAATGTAATATTTACGTTTAAACCGCCGGCTGTCATCCACTGATACGGTGTGCAGGCAATGGCTTCAGCGCCGGCCATCTTTACAAAGACGGCGTACATTGATAATATGAATGATAGCGCCACCGTGCTGAACGCCAATATACCGGAAATTTTTTCACCCCAAATTTCTTTTTTTCGATAGGCATTGGCGGCAGCGACGATGCCATTGAGCAATGCGCCTGCCAGCGGCAAAAGTACGATAATGAGTATCAGGCTGTTTTCCATAAAAGATTAGCCCCTTTCTTCACTGTATGTTTCCACACCGATTGTTCCCGTCCGTTTATACAAGTTAACGATGATAGCGATCCCCACTGCTACTTCGCAGGCGGCGACCACAAAAATCATTAGCGATAGCATCTGACCTTCCAGGTTTTGATGTAATCGGGCAAAATAAATTAAATTCAAATTAACAGCGTTGAGCATTAATTCCACGCCCATGAGCATGTGTAATAATGTGCGACGAAACATAAACGTTGCCACACCGATCACAAATAGAATAATGACCACGGAAATGGTAAAAATGCCGCCAGAACCCAGTATAAAATCACCAATAGTATTACTCATTCTTACGACCTTTCCAATCCAATTGAACAATTGAAATTACGGCAACGATCGCCGCGAAAAGCAATGTGGAGACAAACTCAAAAGCAAACAGATAATTAGTCAACAGTCCTTTTGAGAACGGCTTGATCCCGCCAAATTCCTCTGGCGCTGTTGCGGGATCAATTGATCTGCTGATTGTTGTGAAAGTGTCCGGAGATGCTGATAAAATGTTGTACAGTTTGTAAATAAAAAGCGTCAAAATCGCGACCAGAAAAATGCCTCCCGCCCAAAGCAGTTTGTTGTACTTTCGCAGATACTCTTCACTTTGAATATCCAGCAGCATGATAAAATAGATGATCAAAACCATGATCGCGCCGGCATAAATAATCACCTGAAACACTGCGATGGCATGCGCCTGAAGGATTGCATACATTCCCGCCAGTGCCAGCATGGATGCCAGCAATCCCATAGCACTGCGAATCGGGTGTTTAGCAAAGAACAGAACGAGACCTCCGGCGATTGCGGTGACACCGAAGACATAGAACATTAAAACGTTGAAATCCATATATATTCCCTTGTTTCAATTTTTAACATGATTTGTCATAGACCGCCATTAAAACTAAATTCAGTTAGGTAATGGCGGCAAGCTTGATATTAATCTGCTGGTGGTTCATGTCCGTGCACCACATCTTGCTCGACTATCGGATGCCAGTTTAACAATTTTTCTTTATCATAGATCATATTGAAACGGTTGTAGCCCACCAGATTCTCGGTAGTCGCCAGCATTCGAATTGCATCGACGGGACAGGCTTCCACACAAAATCCACAGAAAATGCAGCGGCTGACATCTATTTCAAAGACGCGGGGGCGTTTTTGGATCAATGGATCTTCGCTTTCCTCGGCTTGGATGGTGATACATTGCGCCGGACAGATGGTGGCGCACATCTGACAGGCAACACAGCGTGAAGAGCCGTTTGGTCTTTGAACCAGAACATGACGACCGCGATTATTTGGAGACATATCAGGTCTGGTTTCTTCGGGATAAAGAATGACTACACCGCCTTTGCGGAAGGTCAACCATTTCCACAAATTTCGGAAAAAATGTTTGGTGGTGATCCAGACGCCGCGTGCAATTTCCCGGTAATAAATTTGAATTAGAAACTGTCGTTTTTTGCGGTCAACATATTCCATATCAGGTAAGCCCTGAATCTGATAGCTCATATTAAAAACCTCCGAGTGCCACAATAATAATGGTAATGATCAAATTAACAATGGAAAGCGGCAACAATATTTTCCAGCCCAGATCCATAACCTGATCGTAGCGGAATCTTGGCAAACTCCAGCGCAACTGTTGTAGAAGCCAGCAGAAGAAAAATACTTTTAGTTGAAATGAAATTATTTGTAGAATGACTACTGAAGCGTGCGACAACGGTACATAACTACCCCAGGGGAAATGAAAACCATCCGCCATTAGCCATGGCACCGAGAAACCGCCGAAAAACAAAGTGGTCAACATGATAGCCACGAATACGATTTCGATGAATTCAGCAAACATAAACAGCAGCATTTTAAAACCGGAATATTCGAGAAAATATCCGGAGATAATCTCCGACTCTGCTTCTGGCAGGTCAAACGGCATGCGTTTATTCTCGGCTACCGCTGCCGCAATAAATAAGAAGAACGCCAACGGCTGGAGGAAAATTCCCCATTTCGGCAGCCAACCCCAAGCCAAATCGCTCTGCGCCTGTACCAGTCCCCAGAGGTCGATGTGCTGATAAATGAAAATAATCCCAAGTAGGGACATCCCCATGCTTATTTCATAAGAGATCATTTGCGAGGCAGCGCGCAGACCGCCCATCATGGAAAACTTGTTATTGGATGACCATCCGGCGAGAATGGAGCCGAAAACATTGAGTCCGCCGATTGCGAAAATGAACAGTAAACCGACATTTAAATTGGCGACCTGAACGCGGAAAGAAAAATCTGGTAGATTGGCGGCAAAATATTCCGGCAGCCAGGGGATCCACTTCAAATACCACGCCTGAAAAAATTCCGCCGGTTTGACCACCCCGGCAAACGGAACCACAGCCACTGCCAACACCGCTGGGATAAACGCAAAAAAGATGGCGAGGTTGTACATCAATTTATCATAAGCCTGCGGTCGGAAGTCTTCTTTAATCAAGCATTTGATCGCGTCGGCAAGGTTGTTGATAAATCCCCACAACGCCAGTTTCTTACCGAAGGGCAACGGGATGGCTGCTCTATTGGCGCCGATCCGATCCTGGAGCTGTGCCGATTGTTTACGTTCAGACCAGCTCATTACAGCGCCCATCATAAACATAAAAATAAAGATAGCGCCGGCAACAAAAAAATAGGTCCAAAAGTAGACGATATTAATACCAAGAATAGTTGATTGCATACGGTTTGCCTCGTTAAATCTCTCGTTTGGTAACTATGTCCGTTATTGCTTCGCTAATCTGTTTTTCATTTGATCTGTGATTTCGCTCGTTTAATTTATTCATCAATGGTTGCTATTGTTTTTCAAACACCCGCCTGACTTCCTCTACAGTTCTGCCAACCGGATTGATGCCCAATTTTTTTAACAGATCAACAAAAAACATCAAATCATCAAAATTATCTTCGCCCTTGAGCGCCCGGCGAAATGATTGTACAATACCGTCACAATTGATAAATGACCCATGTTTCTCGGTTGAGAACCTGCCGGCGATCGCCCACCGGGCACGATCCCAGATGGAATCCGACATCGCTGCAAGACTGACAATCTCCAATCCATCAAGCTTTTCCTTTGGCGCATTGGGCCCCCATACAAACGCATATTGAAAATCACTAATCACCATTTGGTTGATATCTTTTGCCGACGGAAAAAGCTTGTTCACGCCAGCCATGTTTGGCGTTTTATCCTCATGGATCAATAGGTTATCACTTTGCACTTCGCCGGTTGATTTATCCCATACGCGGTCACGCTTTTTGAACACGCCTTTAATCCCAACGCTTTCGACGAGTTGTTTTGCCAACGCCAGCTCTTCATTGGTGGCGTAGCTCGACAGAATAAATGCAAGATTTTTTGCGTTAGCCTTAAGCAAGGCAGCTATTTCGTCAATGCCTTGATCATAAGTCGATTTTTTATGTTCAATTCTGACGCCAGCGGTGCGATTTTTCATCGGGTTGATGTAGTAATCCCTTGCAAAATCGCACATCCAGGTTTTATTAACTTGATCATTTTCGTGTGGTACGACGCGATAAATCTTATTGTCCTTGGTATCAAAATAAATATTACACCCCCGTGCGCAACCAGCGCAAATCGATTCGGTACGGTGCAGGTTCCACACCCGTTCTTTAAAGCGAAAATACTTCGGCGTCAACGCGCCGACCGGGCAAATATCGGTCACGCAGTAACTGTACGGATCGTCGAATGTTTCTCCATGGGCTAATGCCACATAGGATTGGTCGCCGCGGCTGAGCACGCCCAGCTTATTGGTTTTAGAAACCTCTCGGGTGAACTTGACGCAGCGGGTGCAGGTTATACAGCGTTCAGCGTCATAGATGATTTTATCACCGAAATGGTATAGTTTTTCCTTGGCAACCTTGGTTTCATTAAAGCGCGATTTGTCGCCGGAAAATTCCATATACTGATCCTGCAGCATACATTCACCGGCTTTATCGCAAATGGGGCAATCGAGCGGATGATTGATCAGGATAAATTCCAGCATGGCTTTGCGCATCTCACGAATTTCCGCAGTGTCAGTATAAACGACCATTCCTTCCGCCACTGGCGTCATACATGAGGGTTGAGGTTTTGGATTTTTTTCAATTTTTACCAGACACATCCGACAGTTACCGCTCGGCAATAAATGTTTATGATAGCAAAAACGTGGAATGTAAATACCATTGGCTTCGCAAGCATCGATGATAAGTGTTCCGGCGGGAACTGTTATTTGTTTGCCATCAACCTTGAGCGTGACTTGTTTCATAGAGCCTATACCCTCTCCTGAAAACGGACGAATTTGCCACCAAAGGGGCAGCCGCCAGTTTTTATGTGTTCAATAAATTCATCTTTAAATTTTTTAACAAAACTATCCACAGGTCCGCAGGCTGCGTCACCCAACGGGCAAATAGTATGGAATGCAATATGTTTGGTGATCGAAGTCAGCAAATCCAGATCTTCCATTTTACCCTGGCCAGCTTCGATGCGCTTAACTATTTTATGCAACCAGCCGGTGCCTTCGCGGCAGGGTGTGCATTGGCCACAGGATTCATGGTGATAAAAGTGGGTCAGTACTTCTAACGTTTTAACCATACAGCTACCTTCAGCGATGATCAAAATCGCTCCCGAACCCAAACTGGAACCGGCTTCGGCAATAGATTCATAATCAATGGTAATTTTTTCGCAATCTTCAGGTCGCAATACTGGCGTGGATGACCCGCCGGGGATGACGGCTTTTAATTTCCGGTTGCCGATTACACCGCCGCAATCCTTGTTTAAAAAATCCATGAACGGATAGCCCAGATCGACTTCATAGACGCCGGGCTTGCGAACATGTCCGCTAATGGAAAGCAGTTTGGTACCAGAAGATTTTTCGGTTCCGATTGAATGATAAGCAGCTCCACCGTGGTCGATGATCCAGGGTACCGAGGCTAAGGTTTCCACATTGTTAATAATCGTCGGGCATTGATACAAGCCCTCAACCGCGGGAAAAGGCGGTTTATTCCGCGTCTGCCCCTTTTTCCCCTCAATCGAGTTCATCAACCCGGTTTCATCGCCGACCACATAGGCGCCAGCGCCTTTGTGGACGGTAATATCACAGCTATAATTTGCGCCCGTTAGTTTTTTGCCAAGATAACCAGCGCGATAGGCTTCGTCCACTGCCTGCTGAACCCGTTGCAATGCAAACCCGTATTCACCGCGGATATAAATATAGCAATGCTTCGCGTTAATTGCATAGGCGGCGAGGATCATCCCTTCGATTAGCATGTGCGGATTTTCTTCCAGAATGACGCGATCTTTGAACGTTCCGGGCTCTCCTTCGTCGCCGTTACAAATCAAGTAAACCGGTTTATCACTATCCTTGGGAAGAAACGACCATTTGATACCGGCAGGGAATCCGGCGCCTCCCCGTCCGCGGATACCGCTCTTTTTGACCTCATCAAGCACCTGTTCCGGTTTCATGTTGGGGATTTTTTCGGAAAGGGTGCTATAGCCTTTTCGTTTCAAATAGTTTTCCAACGTATGGTTTGCGCCGTTTCGATCAAAGTTCAGCAGAATATTTTGATTTGCCATTTTTGTCTCTTTAAAAATTATTTATATTCAGGCCATTGCTGTGGCTTTTGTTCGGGTTGTGTGTTGTTCTTCAAATCCTCTAATATCTGATCGACCTTTTCCTCTGTCAGCAATTCGTAATAACGATCGCCAACCTGCATCATGGGCGCGGTTCCACAGGATCCGAGGCATTCGGCTGTTTTCAAAGTAAACATGCCGTCGGCGGTGGTTTCGCCGACCTTAATTTTTAATACACTGCAAATATGGTCGATGATCTCTTGACTACCCATCAGCGCACAGCTTATATTATTGCAGACTTCCAAAACATATTTCCCTGTTTGTTTTTCACTGAACATCGAATACCAGGAGCGGACTTCCTCGACCCAGATTTTGGGGAGCTCCAGTTCAGTGGCGATCAAAGCAACAGCTTCATCCGAAACAAAACCTTTACGTTTCTGAATCATCCACATCAATGGCAGCGTAAGGGATCTTGAATCGGGATATCTTGTCCTTAAGTGGGCAATCTTTTTCTTTTCAGTTTCGTTGAACTCCATAATTTTCCTATTGTTTGTTAAGCAATTCTTTAAAACCTGTTCAATAAAAAAATAATTCTCTGGATAATCTGAAATTACCAAATTAACATTGGCAAAGGATCAGCGGTCACATTCGCCGCCGACCATGTTTACCGTTCCGAAAATAGGAATAATATCCGCTAACTGGTGCCCGATAATGATCTTGTCCAATACTCCCATAATCAAAAAACTGGGCGGTCGCACATGCAACCGGTATGCTGTTCCGGTACCATCAGAGACGATAAAAAATCCCAGTTCACCATTGGCAGCCTCAACACAATCGTAAATCTGTCCTGCTGGCGGTTTTGGTCCGTCAATAATGATTTTAAAATGATTGATCAGCCCTTCGATGGAACCATAAACTTCAGATTTTTCCGGAAGATGGGCATAATAATCGTCGCTGTTGATTGGTCCTTCAGGAATCTTTTCGATGCATTGCAGACAGATTTTAAAAGACTCTTCAATTTCCCGCATCCGAACGAACCAACGATCGTAGTTGTCGCCATATTTTCCCACCGGCACTTCCCAATCCAGCTCATCATACTTTAAGTAGGGTAAAGCTTTTCTTACATCGTAAGCAACGCCAGTGGATCGAAGGAAAGGTCCGGTAATTCCGGCATTGATCGCATCCTCTTTGCTGATTTCGCCCACACCCTGGGTTCGATCTAAAAAGATACGGTTTTTATCCATTAATCCGTGAATATCTTTCAGCAGCGGAATATTATCCAGTAAGATTTGTTTCGCTTTATCTAACCAATCCCTGGTAACATCCCGCGCCAGGCCACCCACGCGGGCATAGCTATAAGTCTGCCGCGCGCCCGTGGCCCAGTTAAAATGTTCCCAGATGTAGTCTCTGGCTTGCATAAAATACAGAAAAGGCGTCATCGCGCCGATTTCTGAGCAGATGGCAGCGTTGCAGGTATAATGATCGGTGATACGGGATAGCTCCGAAAAAAGGGTTCTCAACCAGGCGCAGCGTTCAGTAATCTCTATTCCAAACAGTTTTTCAATTGCGCCGATGTAGCCAAAATTGTTGATAAAAGCGGTCACGTAGTTCAGCCGGTCGGTATAAGGCAGCGCGGATACATAGTTACGGTTTTCGCACATTTTTTCCATGCCGCGATGCAGAAACCCGGGTTCCACGTCAATATTGACAATAGTTTCGCCGACCAGATCCGCAATCATTTTAATCGTCCCATGCATAGCAGGATGCGATGGCCCAATATTTACTTTAACTGGGCTGTCGGACGGACTGGCAATGGGAAGTTCGAGAATTTCTTTTCGTTGGCGAACTTCTTCGACTTTATATTTTGCTGGAATGTCAACTTCAGTCATTATCTTGCTCCGGGTTTCGTAATTTGATTCTGGGTTGTTCGCCCATCAGCGGATAATCTTTTCTGAGTGGAAAGCCTTCAAATTCAGGATACAACAGGACGCGTCGCAAATCAGGATGGCCCTTAAATTGGATGCCAAACATGTCCCAAATTTCGCGTTCAATAAAATGTGCTGCTTGCCACCAGGGGTAGCTGCTTTCAACCACCGGTTTTTCTCCCCCGCAACTTGTGATTACTCGCACCCGGCGATTGGTATCAGTAGAATAAAAATGGTACACCAAATCAAAACGAGTCGGCGAATAAAGGTCTTCCTCGCGTCCGGTCAGATTGGGTTTTTCAGCGTAATCACCGGACAGATAATCGACGGCGGTAATATCCAGCAGCATGTCCATTGGGTACTGGGGATGCTTTTTAAAAAAATCAAACATCTTGGTCAACTGATCTACTGGAATGCGAATATTGGGCTGATCAAATTGCTCATAATATTCTGCTTCAGGGAAAGCTTGAAAAAAATCATTAAGGTCTTGTTGTAATAGCCAATATTTGTTCATGTAATTAACCTGTTTATAAATATTGCTTGGAATTTCTGATTTTCTCCTGGAGCGCCATGATGCCGTCCAGAATCATTTCCGGTCTGGGAGGGCAGCCGGGAATGTAAACGTCCACCGGTATAACGCGGTCACAGCCCTGAATGGTGGCGTAATTGCGATAAAACCCGCCGCTAACCGCACAAGCGCCGACCGCGACCACATATTTTGGTTCAGCCATTTGTTCCCAAACCCTGCGCAGTACCGGTCCCTGCTTATGGGTAATGGTTCCGACAACCATCAACATATCTGCCTGGCGCGGGGAATAGCGCGGCATGGCAGCGCCAAAGCGGTCGGTGTCATAATGCGATGCGCTCACCGACATAAATTCCATTGCGCAGCAGGCGGTTCCGAATACATATTGCCACAGTGAATAACTTCTTGCCCAACCAATGAATTTATCCAATTTAGTCGTAACGATGTTTCCTGGAAGCTTTTCATCAAACATTATTTTATTACCTCCAATCCAGCGCTTTTCTGCGGTATGCGAAGACAAACGCGACCATCAAAAAAAATAAGAAAATCAAAATTTCGATATATCCAATTGTTCCCAATGAACGGCCCGTGATAGCCCACGGATAAAGCAGAATGGCTTCCAGATCAAATAGCACGAACAACAATGCGATCAAATAAAATCGAATACTGACGCGGCGATTGTTGTCCTGGAGCAAATCAGAACCACATTCAAAAGGAGTGCGTTTTGAAGGAAAATCTTTTCGGTGTTTTTGTTTCGGACCCAACAGGGCGTTTAACGCCAAAATTAATCCAGCCGTCAGCGCTGCAATGAGGATCATCAGCAGAACTGGCAAATATTGTTCCGTCATAAGTAATGTTCCCCTCTAAATTGTACGGTTAAAGAGTTATATTGAGGCAGGGCTATGTAATTAAATTGAAAGAATAGTTTAACTTTTTTTATTTCGCTCCGACTTGGCGTCGCAGAGTACATTTATTTATTCCTTGTTTATAGTTGGTTCAAGTTTCCGTTTACCAGGCGTCTTCTCAAAATAACAGTTACTTCTATAACATTGGAGCCAATGAGGAATAAATTATTTGAGGAAGTTAGTATATGAATAAATTTTAAAAAAGTCAAGTAAAAAATGTGGTAATTGTATCTTTGAAGTAACAAAATTTGACAACTGGCTGATACAGTAGCCGCCGAATTAAAATTTCACCCCGATCTGATTTTTAAACCGCCCCTCGTAGCGGGCATTGCCGATGGTGCGTTGAAAAATAAATTGACAGATAGCGGTACCGGGAACAATGCGCAACGGCATGGGGCTGAAGTTGGTCATTTCCAATACCTGCTGATTGTCAATGCCCGGCTGCATAAAACTGGCGGAGATATGCACCAGCAAGCCAAGCCTTGCATAGCGGCTACGCCCCTCCAGCCATCCGCAGATGTTCGTCGCCAGCCGGATGCGTTCCTGTGTTATTCCCAGAATCGTTTCCCCCGGCATTAGCACAATACCCTGCGGCGCGTTTCGTAATTCGGTTACCTGTTCATAGCTGGTTTCGTCATTGACATCGATGATGTCGTGTACTTTTTTAAAAATTCGGAAATCTGATCCCAGATGCAGATCCACGCTTCCCGGACCAATCATGGATTCATCAAACGGCTCGATCGCGATCTCACCTTTTTCTATGGCTTTCAGAATTTCATCACGTGTCAGAATGCTCATAAATTTTCCTTTCGATTTATTTTGTGGATAATAAGGTAACATAATTTTATTACTCAATCAAGGAAAAATTATTGCAAAATATTAGCCAAATTTTTCAATCGGTAAAATAAAAGTTCTTGATTTATTGTTTGGTTTTGGCTATATTAAAATCAAATAAATCAACCTCTGCTTCGCTTACCTGATAAATATTAACGCCCTGGTCGCTAATAACCGATGGAGGTCTGCAATGCGATTCAAAAATATCTTTTTTTCATTCAACCTGTTTTTTTTAATCAGCGCCTTTCAATTGTTTGGTGCTTCAGCAGATAAAACCGCCACCTGGTCCATCGATGATGTCATTCATCTGGAATCTGCCGGAAGTTTTGACATTAGTCCATGCGGCAAATGGGTGGCGTGGGTTAAAACACGACCTGACAAAGAACAAAATGAAAAGGTCGGCGATCTTTATCTCACCTCATTGGTGGATAGTGTTCAGGTACAACTGACTCGAGGCAAATTCAACGACCGACAACCGAAATGGTCACTGGACGGGAAATATATCGCGTTTCTATCTGCCAGAGAAAAAGAGAAGGGCTCGCAACTGTGGCTGATGAGCGCTTTTGGAGGTGAACCCTGGCAGTTGAGCGATGTTGAAAACGGAGTCAACAGTTTTGAATGGAGAAATGAAACCGCGATTATTTTTACAGCTCGGGAGAAAAAAACCGAATATGAAAAGGAGCTGAAAAAGAAAAAGGATGACACCATTGTGGTTGGCGACCAGGAGCATTTTTGGCCGGTACGACTGTTTCAAATCAGCATAGATTCCAAAAAAGTGAAACGGTTATCGGTCAATTCCGGGAAAATTTCTCAATTCGCCCTGTCCCCGGACAGCAGGTGGGTCGTAACCAGCGAAAGCCAGGATGTTCATTTTCCCTATGATAATCGGGTGCCACCGAAACAGTTTCTCTACGATTTGGAGGAAAAAACCCGCCAGGAAATCTTCACTGAAAAAAATATGAAACCCTCAGGCTTTGCCTGGGCGCTGGATGGAAAGGGATTTTACTGCGCGCAACCGCTGTCCAGCGATCCAGATGATGACTATGTGAGTGTACAAACCCTCTATTATTTTAACCTTGAAAAGAAAAATTATCAGCAAGTTCCGCTCGACTGGAAGTGGGAGCTCGGTTTCTTTGGTTATTTTGTTGCCAAAGAAGGAATTCTGGTCTCTTTAGCCAATGGCGCACGAAATAAGCTGGCATATTATCAGCGGACTGATGACGGTTGGCGGCGCAAGTTTTTTACTGATGAACGGGCTGATAATTTATTCATCAAGGCTGTTAATAAAAATGGCGAGCAGGTTGTTTTTTCCTATTCGACTGCCAGCGCCCCGGAAAAAATTTATCATGGCCAGATTGACGGCGACCGAATTGGCAACCAGAAGGAGATTATCAAAATCAACCAGCAGCTTTCAGAAAAAAATATCGCCCGCGCCGAAGTCATCAGTTGGAAAGGCGCACGAGGAGATAAGGTAGAGGGAATTTTATATTATCCTCATCAATACGAAGCCGGGAAAAAATACCCTTTGATGTGCTCCATTCACGGCGGACCCGCTGGCGCTGACATCGACCATTTTAGAGAAAGCTGGACAAACTATCCCAATTTATTGGCAAGCAAAAATAGTTTTGTGCTTAAAGTCAATTATCACGGCAGCGGCAATTACGGGCTGGAATGGGTGGAATCCATTAAAAAACGGTATTATGAATATGAAGTGCCAGACATTCTAACCGGTGTGGATCATTTGATCGGTCAGGGATTAGTGGATCCGGAAAGGCTGGGGATAATGGGCTGGAGCAATGGTGCAATTCTCGCTATTGGCTGTGTTATCGAGACTGATCGTTTTAAAGTGTGCGCTCCGGGCGCCGGCGATGTCAATTGGATCAGTGATTATGGAAATTGCGCTTTTGGCGCGGCGTTCGACAACGCCTATTTCGGCGGTCCTCCATGGAAGCGATTGAAACATTATGTGGAAAAATCGCCGCTGTTTAAAATGGAAAAGGTTACTACGCCGACCATCATTTTTTTTGGTACTGTCGATACCAACGTCCCTACAGAACAGGGTTGGCAGCACTATCGGGCAATGCAACAAATCGGGAAAGCGCCGGTTAAATTCCTGCTGTTCCCGGGTGAGGCGCACGGCTTCCGCAAGCTGTCTCACCAACGGCGAAAAATGGAAGAGGAATTGGCCTGGTTCGATAAATATTTGTTCGAAAAGAAAGATGATTCCAACGAGGCATTTAAAAAGGACTCGCCACTGGCATTGGAGCTGAAAAAGCGAATCATCCCAAAAACGGTCGGATATTACGGCGTCAAGGAAAAAGGGAGGTTGATCCCCGAAGTCGTAGCGATCAACGATACGCTCAAGGTCGGCAGATTTGAAGTGACTCGGGCGCAGTTTTTGGTGTTCGATCATCATAATCTATATCCCCTTGAAACTGAAAATTTTCCGGTAAGCGGCATTAGTTTTGAACGGGCAAAAGCTTACTGTCGATGGCTGTCCAATGTTACCGGAAAAAATTATGATCTGCCGCGGGTTGAGGAAATGCAGCATTTGTTGAAAAAGAACAAAGCAAATCAGAAACATGAGAATACTTTAGATTACTGGGTGGGCTATTCTCCCAATCCGGATGAGGTAATTCTGTTAGATCCGAAAATAGCGGAGTTGGAACTGACCGGATCGCTGCTGATGAAGGTGGGTAGCAGAAAGCCCATCTCTGATGAACTGTTGATTTTTGATGTCGGAGGAAATGTGGCGGAATGGTGTATTGGAGCAGATGGACAGGGTGTTGTCTGGGGAGGGTCGGCTGTAACTCCCACCGACACCAAAAGCGAATATCAACCACCACGCAGCGAATACGTGGGCTTTCGCGTTGTGCTGCGCCAATAATAAATGGAATTGGTTATTCACTTAACTTCAGGAGGAGTTATGAATCGCAAAAAAATCAGCGCCCTTTTGACAGCTATGTTTTTGATTGTCATTTTTATCGGGTGCCAATCTGGAGACAAAACCATGTCAAAACCGAACTTAAAAACTGAACAGGTAATCAAGCAGCTAAAGCAAAAATTCGGCGATGAACACGCAGAACGAATCGAAAAAGGCGTTAATCAAGCTGGTAGTTTGTGGACGCGATCCGATGGCGACCAGGCGGATTTTGCCAAATTTTGTGAAGATTATTTTATCACTGAAAAGACGCTACTGGAGACGACATTCCAGCGCTTTGAAAAAAATCTGGAACAGATCAGCGGATTGAATCTGGAACTGTTGCGAACGCTACAAGAACCGATGCATCTGGATATAGGCCCGATGCTACCGGTGGATATGCTTTTTGCCAACTTTAACCCGTTTGTTCATGTCAATGAGGATCTGTTTAAAACACGAGTCGCATTCACGGCGTTGTTGAATTTCCCGCTGTACTCACTGGAGGAGCGATTGAAATACGGAGCGGAATGGTCACGTGAGAAATGGGCGCAAGCCAGATTGACGCAACGCTTTAATAGTCGCGTACCATCTCCTGTCAGGCAAAAAGTATCCGAGGCAATGGTGGCTGCTGACAACTACATCAATAATTACAATATTTACATGCACAGTTTGGTCTCGCCAGATGGGGAACGACCTTTTCCGGAAGGATTAAAATTGATCAGCCACTGGGGTTTGCGCGATGAGCTCAAAGCGCTGTACGCTGAAAAAAATGGTTTGGAACGACAAAAAATGATCCATCGGGTGATGGAACATATTGTTCATCAAACCATTCCACAAGTTGTCATCGATAATCCTGATGTAACCTGGGATGTCGAAAAAAATCTGGTAAAAACCGATGCAGAAGATAAATTTGCGTCCGTTGATCCGGAACTTAGTACCCGTTACCAACATCTGCTGGCTGTGTTTCAGGCGCAAAAAGACGCCGATGTGTACTTTCCCCATTTGCCGAGCTACATTGATCGCAAATTTCAGGAGCAGCGTGAGATTCCTGAAGAACAGTTTGAGCAACTGCTGATTTCAGTACTTTCATCGCCGCTGGCAAAGGATGTGTCTTCGCTCATTGAAAAGCGATTGGGACGAAAGCTGGAACCGTTTGATATCTGGTACAACGGTTTCAAACCACGCGGTGTTTATGACGAAGCCTATCTTGATCAAGTCGTAGGAGAGCGTTATCCAACCGTGGAAAGTTTTCAAAACGATCTTCCGTTCATTTTGCGCAATTTAGGGTTTTCCCCGGATAAGGCGGCTTTTTTGAGCAGCAAAATTGTAGTGGATCCATCCCGCGGCGCCGGTCATGCCTGGGGAGCAGAACGCCGGGAAGATAACGCCCATCTCCGAACCCGTATCCCACAAGATGGTATGAAGTATAAAGGTTTTAATATTGCCATTCATGAACTGGGGCATTGTGTGGAGCAGGTATTTTCCCTGAATGGGATCGATTATGTCCTGTTACAGGGCGTTCCCAATACCGGATTTACTGAAGCGTTCGCCTTTGTTTTTCAGTCCCGCGATCTACAGTTATTGGGTTTGAAAAGAGACGATCCGGCGGCGGAGCATCTCAAGGCATTGGATACTTTTTGGAGCACTTTTGAAATTTCCGGCGTCGGGTTGGTTGATATGCGCATCTGGCGCTGGATGTACGCAAATCCCAAAGCGAAGCCCGAGGATCTCAAAAAGGCGATGCTGAAAATTGCAAAGGATGTCTGGAACGAATATTTCGCGCCGGTGATCGGTATCGAGGATCAAACACTGCTGGCAATCTATTCTCATATTATTGACGCCGGATTGTACACGCCCGATTATCCGCTGGGGCATATCATTTCTTTTCAAGTGGAGCAATATCTTAAGGACAAAAATCTTGCTGAAGAGATGGAGCGGATGTGCAAACTGGGTGCCATTACACCTGAAGCGTGGATGCAGGCAGCGGTCGGAGCGCCGATATCAACTGAACCGATGATCAAAGCTGCAAAAGATGCAGTGAAAAATTTTTAACGTTAAATCACAGATCATTAATTTTGCGGCGAGCTGGTTCGATGTAGCCGTTTTGATTTCAGGGGCAGCGCAGTTAAAATCCATCGGGACGATATGCCAGTTTTATGGCGAGCAGTTTCGGTAAAAATAATTGATGAAATCAAAACCAGAGGAGGAGCAATGGCAGGTTTTGAAGGAATAAAATGGGCAACCAAACAGATGCGATATTTGATGAAAGATAAAACCTTTCAGATTGTTGCCGGCGATGATAAGGTGTTTGCGGTTTCCCGGTCGATTCATTATGGGCTATGCCTGGCTTTTGAAGGTATTCGTTTTTTCTGTAAAAAAAACAGCTCCGGAAAAATCGAAGTGATTTTTTTAAATTTGAATAATAACCTTGAGCGATTTCGGCGTGGTATCGGTTTTAATCTTGGTAAAAATCAGCAAGCTTTAACCCCGACTGTTGAAGAAATGATTGATATTTTTCTAAAATATTTGCGCGAGCCTTCGATGCTGGAGTTTTTATTCGGTATGGCCGATGATGCGGCACAGGGTTATTTAAGGCCGTTCACTGTGGATGAAACCCAATCTATCGGCGTCACTTTTCCGGATAATCCTTCGATTCGGGCGGTGGTCTGTCAGTATGATCGTTACCTGGGGGAACCATTCAGCGGCGTGGTGGTTCCCGGGCTGGTGCGCGCGGTGGGCGCCAACGGAACCGGGTGTCTGAAACTGGGTATCAATTATTTAGTCAGCGTTAAAGCAGTGGATGAAGCAAAAAAAATTCTACCAGAGGCGGCGTCTGCGCTGTTGTTGGACGATCGCCCTTATGATCCGCTGGAGACTCGAACTATCACCGAGTGGGATTCCTCCTGCTGTTTGTTCGCGCTGCGCAATGGTGATGTGGTAAAAATCCCGGAGAGCAATTTGATTTTGCCATCGGTTACCATCAAAGGCATTTGCGCAATTCTGAAACAAAAGAAAGTCAATGTGGTCGAACGCGACATGACTTATGGCGAGCTATTGGAACGTACCAACAAAAAGGAATTGATCGCGGTTTGCAGTATCGGCACTGCCGGGATTCTCAACCGGGCTGCAAAATTGTTGCTGGTCGATGAACATGATAACGTTATCGCTACTCATTATGCTGATGAAGAACATGAGATCTATCAAATACTCGGCGCGGCAAAAGATTATTATTGGGATATCTATCAGGAGAAAGCGGCTGCGCCAGAGGGTGTGGTTTTAAATAAATTTTTACTTTAAAATCGTGCCGCTTATTATCAAAGCAGGTTCAGAGTCTCTCCAACCTATAATGACAGGTAAATTTGTAAATGGTCGTTTTTAGTTTGCATTTGAAATGGGAGAAATGGATGAGAGTTAGAGCTGCAATTATGACGTTGTTAAATATCACTGCAATGGCCGATGGAAAGGTCCGGGCAGAGGAGAAAGAATTGATCTTTGAATCATTAAAGCGTCAATTCCAGTGTACTGATGAAGAGTTGGAGAAAAGTTTTCAGCAAAATTTAGGACAACTGGAAGCTGATCCGACAGAGATGATCAAACAAGCAGTGCTGGTCCTTCGAGAAGAATGTTCGGTTGTTGAAATCAAAAAGGTGATCAAATTATTGAAAGACCTGTCGATGATTGACAAAAAGCTTGATCGCCGGGAAATGATGATCATTGAGATGCTGGAACAACTGACCGCAACTGCAAGTTAGCGCGACGCGGTGTAACAGCCCAAAGAATCAAAGTTCAAAAAAGCGAAATGAGTCGGATCAGAATCGTTACTGCATTCCCTCACTTCGCTTTTATGTTATTGGTATGGTTTGTCTATTCAGCCAGTTTCAGTAGGTTTTAAAAAGGACTGATCGTCAATTAAACAATTTTTTCAATTGACAGAATGATTATGGACAGAATAATTATTTTTTTAAGATAACTCTAATTTGCCAGATAACAGATACATGGTGTTTTAGATGTTGCATAATCATGATTTCAGAAATCGAGCCTTTGGTTTTCGAATTTTCTAATCATCCTGCCATTAATCATTCTGCCATTTAAAAGATACTTTTAAAATCAGGCAAGCGCTGCTGAATAGTTACGAAAAATTTAATCCGCCTTCCCAAATCGGATCATGTTCCAGGAGCAGGGCGAAAGAGTGAGCTGAAGTTTATCATCCTGGATTTCTGTCGGGCGCTGCTTTACCGGTAGCACGTTGTTCGGATTTTCTTCGGAGTTGACTGCTTTAATATCTTGATGATTGAGCACCAAATGCTCAAAAAATTTCGACTTGCTGAAACCGTACAAACGATATTCAACCATCAACTGATCTTCTAATGAACGGTTTACGGCAAAAATGTTCAGCAATTCATCATCAGGATCATAGGTCGCAATGGTATCAAGATAGGGCGTTTCACCGAAATTTTTATCTTCATAACATGGCGAATCCACTATTGTCTCCAGCGAAATTCCCTTTGCAAACCGGGAGACTTGTTGAATCGGATAAAAAATGGTCTGTCGCCAGCAAGCGCCATCGGTTCTGGTCATAATGGGAGCGATGACATTAACCAACTGCGCCAGACAGGCGATTTTAATACGATCGGCGTGTTTAAGCAGCGTGATTAACATCAACCCGACTACCAGCGCATCTTCCAGTGTGTAAATATCTTCCAATTGTGGTGGCGCTATTTGCCAGGGTTTCATTGTTTTTTCTTTGCCGATCGAATGATACCAGACGTTCCACTCATCGAAAGAGAGGTACATGATCTTTTGGCTGCGCTTTTTGGCTTTGACATAATCGCAGGTGGATACAATAGTATTGATAAAATCATCCATTTTTAAAGTCTTCGCTAAATAGCCGGGCGTATTGTTTTCAGGATTTCCGAGATAGCTGTGCAGAGAAATGTATTCAACATGATCGTAGGTATGCTCCAACACGGTTTTTTCCCACTCGGGAAAACTTGGCATGTCCCAGTTGGAGCTTCCACAAACCACCAGCTCGATGCCGGGATCAACCCACTTCATGATTTTGGCGGTTTCATTGGCGAGTTTACCGTAGTCCTCGGCTGTTTTGTGCCCGATCTGCCACCAGGAGCCGTCCATTTCATTGCCAAGACACCACAGTTTGATTTGATGCGGATCAGCAAATCCGTGGGCACGGCGCAGATCGCTCCAGGCAGTGCCGGCTGGGTGATTGCAATATTCGATTAAATTACGTGCTTCATCGATGCCGCGGGTGCCCAGATTTATCGCCATCATCGGCTCCATTTTTGCCGCACGGCACCATTGAATAAATTCGTTTACTCCAAAATGATTGGTTTCAATAACGCGCCACGCTAAATCTAACCGTTTGGGCCGCAGTTCTCTCGGACCGATGCCGTCTTCCCAGTTGTAACCGGAAACAAAATTACCGCCAGGATAGCGACAAACAGGAATGTTCAGTTCTTGAATAAGCCGTAACACATCCTGGCGAAATCCATTTTCATCGGCACTACTGTGACTCGGTTCGTAAATTCCACCGTAGATTGCTCTACCGAGATGTTCGATAAAAGCGCCGTACAACCGCGGATCGATCTCCCCAATTGTGAAATCTTGATGAAGCGTGACTTTTGCAGCAAGGGACATGGCAACCTCTGTTTTTTATGTTTACATTTTTTCAAGCGATTGGTTATTGTATTCTCTCAGGTCGATAACGCAGCTCTCGCGCCGGGCTTTTTCTTTGGCAAAAACAAGTCGGCATGATAACAATGAAACTTCGCGACCGGAAAGCATTTTTCCGGGATCGTGATCTCGCACCGCCGCCATGCCCTCCGGCGTCGATAAAATTCACATGGTTCAGCCACGCCGATAATTTTTCCGCGCTCAGGATGTTTTAGTAAATATTCTGCATAATCATTTCCGCTCCCATTACCAGCAATGTTACCGGTTCCAACTTTGTTGGTCTCCCTTCAGGGCTTCCATTTGAAATTACTACTTTGTTTCCGGCTTGACTCCCTCTTCGCTGATTCCTTTGACGTAATAATTCGGATCATTAATAAAACTGAGGAAAATGACAATGAATGCCACCGACGTTTGAATCATCAGCGGTTTATCGGAATAGAGCTCTGATAATTTTTGTTCACGCAAATTACGTTTGATTTCATCAAAGGTTGACACAAACAATCCGTCCAACCGCTGTTCCGGAATCGGCGGTGTGATGGAATCGATGCCGCCTGCTTGAACATAGTTCATGGTGTCGATTAACAATTGCCTGGTTTTTGAAGCATCATGTTCGTGATAACCAAAGATGTGCAGTGCAATGCGTTGCGCCTCACGCATACTGGCGCGCGCCAGATATTGAAAAATTATGTTCGCTTCCTGGTCGCCGTGGGCGGCGTTTTTTTGTCGTATAAGCGACATTAACACTGTGTTTTTAAATAATTGATAAAGTCGCTGAGCGCCATTTAAAAGCGCCGGCGGCGGATGGGGAATGTCAGGTTGGTAACCTTTAAAAGTATTGCTGAACAGCATTTGAAAAATAATTTCAAAAAAATCCACTTTCTGCAGCGGATCTTGATATTCGATGCGCATATCCAGTGTGTTATCCAGGCGGTCCGCCAGTTTGACACGTACCACTTCTGGTGAATTCTTGGATTGATTGAGAAGTCTGCCGATGTAATGGTAGTAAGTTTCGTTAGGGGTTTTGGTAAGCCATGATAACCTCTCGATGAGAAACCATTGATCGGTCTCCGGGATCATTTTTAAAAAATTCTGAAATTTTGCGTCAAACTTAAGCCAGTTTTTGATTTCAAAATGACGCGGTTTTATGTCCTCGAAGTTGTCGTGGAGCAAAATTGTCATCAAATTTAGTAGGGTTGGATGGTCAGTAACATGCGCCAGCAGGGCGGTGGATCTTAACGGATGTAAAATCGATAATGGTCCCAAACGCCGCTTTTTCTTGCCATAGACTTTGCTTAAATATTCCAAAACTGTGATTAAAATGCTTTTACTTTCAGCCGGCAGGCTTTTCGGCCCGAGGATGATGTTGATAATGTTGTTCCAATCGATAGTTTTGGCGCTTAATTGATAATTTAAAACGGCTGATAATCTGAGAAATGCGTTGAGCTCATGCAATATCATAAATTCTTTCCGTTTTTATGGTACGACTGTTGGTTGTTTCTTTATGGTGGAACGCCGCAGCTCCGGCGATGTTGATCGAAAGCGCGGAGTAGTCTTTGAGAATATAAAAAGAACTTTATTGAATAATGCGTTCCAGTGTTTTGAAATTGAGGATCATCTTTTGATTTTTATAAGTCAGGGTCAGCATTTGACTGCCGACCTCAGCATTCAGAAACGGACCCTCGAACAGCTTGTACTGAGTTAAGTCAATTGATTTCCCGTTCAACGATCTGTCTTCAGGGAAAGTAAATTCCATCAGCCGGTTGTCAATTGTTTTATATTTTACTGAAACGCTCCCGGGCTTCAAAATCGATTGGGGAATTGTTTTGGCCAATTGTTTTTTAAAATTTTCAAATGACCCGATTTGCTCCCGTGAACGAACTTCGATGACGTAACCATTTTGTAATGCATGGCTGCGAAAACGATAGTTTCGTAAAAGCGATTCATCTGTGCCATTAGATGAGGTTGTCGCGGTGTTGAATCGCTGTTTCTCGGCTTCGTACTCTTTGCTCCATTCACCTGGTTGCAGCGGAAACCAGCCCACGTAGCTATCTCCGGCTTTACAGATGATCCAGCCTGAATCATCAACAATGCGTTGCTGCAAGTTCGCCGGAAAAAAGCCGTTGATGTGCTCGGAGGTGGTTCCCACCGGAATGTCATAGAGAACGACCAGCGTATTTTTATGCTGGAATGTTCTTTCGAACGGCGAGCCGCCGGTCCATTTATCCGGGTTGTTATAGGTGGTTTTGGAGGCGATTATTCCTGCCATCGAGGTTTTCTGTTCCTCAGGGAAAAACATGCCGATCTCTAAAGTGGACCAATAAGGATGCAGTCCGAAAATGGTAGAAAACGGCTTGCCATAAGTATAGCGGATTCCCCAGGTGTGCTGCTGAATCGGCTGCAAAAGCCCCCCCTGCAATGAGCCAATACCGTAGTCCTTGGTAATGTAATTGTATTTGTAAACCGGCGGATTGCGTTCGTCGCCGTGGCGGATGACGTTGCGAACCCGTTTGCGCTCTTTGTGGACATACGGTTGGCTTCTATCGGTTGCGATGTTGAGGATAATTTCCGGCAAACGATAGGAGGTTAATACCGGATAGATCACCCAGCCATGAAGCGCCGGCTCGCCAACTCCGAAATAAATATAAGCAAATACTGAGGAGGCTAAATATTGAGGACGGAATAATCCTCGTTCATAAATTCGGCTGTAACCGCCAATGTATTGCTGGTCGAGGTGTTCAGCAGCAAAATCGGCAAAGATATAGTCAGTAAGCATTAGTCCCAGTTGTTTGACAACAGGGTCGAGAGCGTATTCCGCCAGCATCATGGTAGGGATCAAATATTCCAGGATGTAGTCTGGAGAATCGAACTCGCCCTGTCCGATAGTGGTTGTGATTCGCGCCCATTCAAACAGATACTCTTTGGCTTCCTGAAAATTTTCCACTGAACTATTTCCGGAAAACCACTCCGAACCGGGTAAATCAGGCCATTGCTCGGACATTAACAACAGTGTCGCGTACCACATTGCCCAGTGGTTCTCGGTGTCGCCACGTGATGGAGCATAAGTTTTCCAGGCATTTCGCAGCGCTTGACTCGCTTCCGCCGACATTTTATCCTTGCCGGCAAAATAACACCCGGTTACCGGAAACATCCAGAACATGGCGCCGCTTGGCTTTTGCAATAGCTCAATGAACATCTTATCCGCAGTTTCTATGTCATAACCGGTGGCGTATTTTGCCGCAATCGCGGTGTAATTCGGACGGGTTAATGTGTCGTAATGCGAAATCAGCCATTGTTTTCGCTGTTCAAAACCCTGGAGGTATTCTTCTCGGCTTTGGGTTTGTGCTGTGATGTGAATCGCTGAAAATAATATTATTAGCAAAATCAACCATGGTTTGTTATTCGTCATTTTTTCGCTCCTTCAAAATTATCGATTTTAATACTGCTGATATAACCGCCTTCAAGACCAATGTATTGCCAGGTTTGTCCGCCGTCAACTGACTTGTAAAGACCTTTCCCGATAGTTCCGGCAAAAATTCGATCACTGTTGCTGGGGTCAACGGCGATGGTCCGAATATCCAATATCCCCAGCCCATGAAATGACTGCGACCACTTTTTGCCGCCGTCGATCGATTTATACACGCCGGTTTGAAATCCGGCTGCATAAATAATGTCAGCATTGGTAGGATCAAAAGCAACTGAGTAAAAGGTTGAGCTCAAGATTCCGGTTTCGCGTCGTTCCCAGACCCTACCGCCGTCATGGGTAAAATAGAGCCCATTGTCTTCGGTCCCAACGATAAAACTCAGTCGATCAATGGGGTGCTGCACAATGGTCCGAACACCTTTAATCCGCAGTCCCAATTTCTCCCAGGAGGCGCCGGCGTCAACGCTTTTATAAACCCCATCCTCGGTAGCGCTGTAAATTACAGCCGGATTGGAGTGATCAATGATGAAAGATGAGACAAATTGTGCATTAATTGAATTCAGACCGTCGATGTGTTTATTCCAGGTCTTTCCGGCGTCAATTGATTTGTAAAAACCATAAGGTGAGCTGCAATACAGAATATCGGGATTATCCGGATCAAAAGCAACATTATTAACTTCGGTGATTCGCCAGCCAGTGGTCACCTTCCAGGTTTTCCCGTAATCAAAGGACTGGTGCACTCCGGTATGAGTCGCCAGCGCGATATACTTTCCCTGGGATGCCCGGTGAAAATCAAAATTAAAAATCCGATTATTGGGCCGGCCCATATATTCCCAGCTCGAGTCTGCGGAAACAGCCCGATAAAACAGCGCTGAAAGCGGTACCGCCATGCCGGTGTGATAATGACCGGTCGCCAGTGTAGAGACATACAAGGTCGGTTCCTTTGCCTGAGTCGAATTTGCTGTGATAAAAAACACCAAACTGATCATGCCCAAAACCATCATCAATCGTTTCATACCTTCTCCTAACTTTATTGAGCGTTGTTGATTGATCTGCTGCTAATTCCTTTAGTAAACAAGTCAGCAGCCCAAAATTTTGCCGTAGATTTTGTTTTAAAAGGAATGTGATCAATTTGCAATCCAAATAAGATAACACATTTTGTAAAATAATGCAACATAAAACATCGGGGAAATGCAGTATTTCAGGCTTTGGTTAATAAACCAGATTTCTTGGAGAAATGTGGTTTATTAGACTTATAGTGATGCCATCGCTTTATTTGTGAAAATATTTGAAATAAATAGCCTGATTGAAAAATTTTATCCTCTTTCAAATAATCAGCTTATCAAGCGATGGCATGGGTATTCCACCTGTACCTGATGTGTTAATTTATTTTTCATTTTAAATGAAAATCCGGATAATGTTGCATCAATCCAACTTTTCAGCAGAGATGGTTCTGGGATTGGCGTAGCAATAGCGGCAGCCGTGAATACATTCAAAGTACCAGCCAATGTCCCAGCTTTCGGTACAGCCACAATCGCTTCGCTGGCCTTTGGCTTTTCGGGTCGAACATTTCTTGCCGGTAGGATGGAGCTTGTTGAGCAGATCACCGTCAATGCAACGCGAGCGCGGTAAGCCCGGGACGCAGCAGCCGTGTAGTTGCAATTTATGGTGGCGGGCAACGTCGCTGAGATACGCCATTTCTCGTTGCCAATTTTCCGGGGAAATTGCCTCGACTTCGATCCCGTATCGTTTCAATCGCGCAATGACTTTGGGGTAGGTTGACATCCAGCTAATCGATGCATCTCGCACACCGGCTTTTTCAAGCTCAGGCGCGAGCTTTTCAAACCAATCGAGATTGCAAAAATATTTACCGTCAGCAAACCGCAAATGGACGATCGGATCGAAACGGAACCGGACGCGCAACGGGTCGCCGGTGAGTGCAGTTAATTGGGGAAGGCGTTGCATGGCACGCGCCGGCGGTTCGATTCCCGGCTCCAGCGCAGAGGCGCCCATGCCGGTGACTGAATAGTGGATGAAAAGCTGATCATATTGTTTGACCATATTCAGCAGCAGTTCGAACTGAAACAGATTTGTTGCGTTTTTAGTCCAGATGACCAGCGTATGCACTTGTTCGGGCGGGCATTTCCTGTACAGGATTTCGGCGAGCTGATCCGGCGCTGTTCCAACCATGTCGATGCGGCGGCTGGCTGAGATGACTTTTTTAAACGATCCTTTCATTTCTTTTGAAAACGATTAATTCCAAAACTCCCAACGCAAGCCGTAATGAAATCGTTGCCCCGGCATCTGATAACCGAATATTAATTCGTATTGAGTGTCCAAAATGTTCTCATACATCAGAAAAATATTTAACCGGCCAAAGTTCAAGATAGCCAGCGCATTCATCACAAAAGCTGACGGCAACTCCGATGACAGCGAGCTAAACTGATAAGGGTGGAATACCGTGCTGGTTCTATGGTGGAAATATTGCCCCTCTAAACGCAAACTAAGCTTCAGGTCGTTTTTAAAAAAGCTGTTGTGATATTGAAGGTGTCCCGTTGAATTAACAGCGGGCAGGTGGTTGAGTCCTTTGTTTTCGATCAGATTCAGTCGGGAAAAAACAAGAAAATTCGCGCCGAGTGGCAGTCGGAATTGAAAATCCATTCCTGGAAACCGGAGTTCGTCCGAGTTGATGAACTTCGCGCTTAACGAATCGAGCCCTTGCATTTGAATCGGGTTGCGGATGATTTTAAAATAAATTTGCGACGTAAATTCGAGCTGATTAAAAAGCGATCCTCTAATCGCGCCGCTGAATTTTTGGATGGTCTCATTTTTCAAAGATGAATTTCCGCTGAGGTGATCCCGGGCATACAATTCATAAAATGTCGGCTGACGGCTGGTCTGGCAGGCGTCAACTGATAAGCGCCAATTTTTTATCGTGTTAATATTTATTTGAGCGGTGCCAATGAACACCGGCTGGTTTAGTTGCCCGAATTCAAAACCGGAAGAAAGCTGCACCCGAAGCCGATCGTTCCATGCCCAATCTTCGGTCAAAGCGAGCGCAGCGGTGGTCTGCCGCTTGCGTCCAATGGGCTCGGCATCTACCCGGGTATGCTCAAGTTGACCAGCGAGAGAAACAGTGTGGGATGAAAGCTGAAACCTTTCTGAGGCACGGACTCCGCTGTAGTGGCTTCGGTTTATTGAACCGATGCCAAAGTCGCTGTCAGTCAACTTTGAATAGTGGCTGCTGTGATAAAGCGTAGCTCGAAAATGATCCCGGGCTCTATCAAAGAAACGACCGGCGATATTAAGCGTGTGGTCGTAACGCTGATTTTTTTCAACCGCGTTCGGTGTAATGTGATTGCCATCGGAAGCGATAAATCCGGGTCGATGACGCTCCAGTTGATTATGCAGCAACGAATAACTCAATCTCCAGTTTATCGAACGATGGTAGTCCAATTTTGCCCGTAAATTTTGATGCTCATAAATGAAACGATTTTCCCTGCCGTCAAATGATTTGATGGTGCCTCCGAGAAGGACGTCCATTTTAGCTGAAACCGGTTGCGCAAATACGAAATCGACATCACTGAAGCCGAGTCCGGCTTTATGGTGATAAATTTGGGAATAAGGTAGATCGTCGCTGTATTCCTCAGAACGGATGGCGATAAATTCCCCCGGACTGACGATTCGGTCGAATCCAACATCGCTGCCTGATTGAACCTGCCGGACGAAGCCAGTCGGGATGAAGTTGAGGTCGGCGCCGCCATAAACAGGATCGTAAAAGGGCCTGTTGTCGAATAACAGGACGATCTGTTGCGCTGCGCTTCCGTGCTGCGATAGCTGAAGCAATTGTCCTGCGTTTCCGCTGTCCAGCAGATATATGCCCGGCAGATTGACGAGGATATCGCCGAGGTCTTCATAAAAAATTTGGTTGATGAGCTCCTTTTGAACAACCGTAAATTTTAATCCGTCTGAAGCTGCGCTGTCTCCGGCGGCAGTATCTTTAACCGCTGTTGGGGCAGAATGGGTGGTGTCTGATTGAGACTTAACTGAATCGTGACTGGAGATCGTCAGCAGCGGGTAGTGATCGCTTGCGGCTGCCGGCGCAAAGTTCAAACCGATTATCATCAACAGCAACCAGTGTGTTTTGAAATTCAAATTTATTTTATTGAATAACCGACTCAATGCGTTTGGTCCTCATGAGAATTACATTGGGATAAAATATTTTTTCTGTCAATTGAGCATTACCGGAGCTGTGCTTTGTCACTCGATGGTTAATTCAATCTTGCCGCTTTCACAATTATTCAAATTACGAATCAAAGCCTTTACCGTGTCAGCGATGATTTTTTGAACAAACGGCACAATTTTAATTTCCTGGTCATTGACGACAAGTTTTATACCGGTATTGCGATCGGTGTGGCAATCTTGCCTGGTTCGCTTTCCGGACAGAATTTCCTGAACCATTTGGCGGCAGCTTAAGCCGCACACTTTACAACACTCTTCGTTGGGAAATGGAAGGACTTCAAAGACTTTTTGTTCCACAAGATCGGCAATTTTTTGAATGTCATTAGTTGAATGTAAAACCGGCATCTTGTTGAATGTTTTTCCCGTTTCAGCAAATTTTCCGGAGATGGCGAATACGGTACCATCGACAAGTTGGTCCAACTGATCGCTTGTTTCGGCGCAAATTATTTTTGGAACCGCTGCCGACTTCATCCCTTCGATGATGACGTAATCGGCTTTTAAGTGGTCGAGCATTTCCATTAGTGAAAGCTGACGATTCCAGATCTGGTAGGTTTCCGTTAATCCTCGGGCAAAGACAACTTCACCGCTTGCTTGCAGGTGTTTTGAAGAATTTGATCCGGGCCGCTCCATGCTAAATTTTTCATTGTGAATATCTTTAATGGAGACGACTTTGGCTCCTCGTTTTTTTAATTCCAGAATGAGATTGACGACCAGCGTAGTTTTTCCGGTGAGCCGATAACCAGCGACGCTAAAAACTTTCATGACAGCTCCACAATATTTTGATCATATTAACCTTGACGCAATTAATGAATGAGGTGGATTCGTTCAAATTGAGATGGCTTGATTGCCAAACATTTTGAGTTAAAATCCACCAAAGGTAAAAAAAATATCCAAAAAAACAAAGCACTTTTTTCGGATTCGACTTTGGCTAAAGAAAAATAAATTTTCCGTTGATTTTAGTTGATAAATATTTTATATTAAAGGTGATTTGATGAACCTTCCCATTAAACTTAAGGAGCAAAGCTATGGGTAAACGGATGTTTGGAATGATAATTTTTATTCTGTTTATTCAATCATTACCCTGCCAGGCTCAGCTTGAATATGAGTATGTTGAATCCTCGTTGGTACAAAAGATGAAACCCATCAATTTGATTGATGTGCCCACGGCAAATTTTTTGGCGTTGCGGAGCTTTGAACTTAAGCTCAGGGTTTACGATATGGGCGGCATGTTAACCGGTTTGACGGTTGCGTTGACGCCGCGATTGATGTTTGGCGTCACCTATGGAGGGCAAAACATCGTCGGGCATGGAAGGATAAGTTGGAACGAAGCTCCGGGGGTCAACATCCGCTACCGGATCAAGTTTGAGACCGACCGCTATCCTTCAATTTCGATGGGGTTTGATTCACAGGGCTATGGCGCTTACTATTCTGACTTAAGCCGCTATCAGATTAAATCGATGGGTTTTTATGTTGTCACCAGCAAAAATTTTACTTTTCTCAAAGATCTTGGGCTGCATGGAGGTGTCAATTATAGCGGCGAAAACAAAGGCGCTGAGAAGGACATGAATTTTTTCATGGGAGCGCATTTGTTCATCGATCGTGAGCTGTCACTCATCTGGGAGTATGATTTCGCTATCAATGACAACGATGAACAATCTATCGGCGCCGGCAAGGGCTACATGAACGCAGCGGTTCGCTGGGCTTTTTCCAATAAGTTGATCCTGGAATTTTCAGTGAAAAATCTTCTCAAAAATCATAAGTTGGTGGAGGGTGTAGAAGAGGTACCCAATGAAAGCCGTGAGCTCAAAATAATTTATTTGGAAACCTTTTAATTGCTACCCGCTGATAGCGCAAAGCCATGAAATTTTTTCTGTCGATTGCAGCGGGTCAAGCTGAACTAACGTATTCCGTAGAATGAACTTTTTTAGCGCTGGCAAGTGAAAAAAGAGGCAGTTAAAACAAGGTGTTCAAATATGAAAAAGCATATCGTTTTAAGTCCCCTGGCAGTTGGCCTGGTTGTTATTGGTTTCAGTTTATCATTTCAATGCCATACTACCTTCAAACACCCTCAGGTTTTTTTTGAAGCCGATTCTACCGGATATTATCATGTAGAAGAAGTAACTTATATTAGCGATTGTTCCCGCTGCCACGAACAGCAAGTATCGTATGCAGAACATCAAAATGATATTTATCAATCGACAGTCTATCAGGATAAGTACAACTGGAATTATTTTTTTATGACCCCGTGGTGGTTTGATGATTATTACTACTACGAATCCAGAGCGATGACCGACAACAATTCTCTTGAACCAACTCAGCGCCGGGAATTCGATCGTCGCAGCTCGTCTGACAGCGCCCGCCCAGGTCAGGGGACTCCGGATCCTTCGCGCCCATCTTTATCAAAACAACGCTCGGATAATCCAGCTTCGACTTCGACACCACAGCGGCAAGATCGACGGGGCGCAGTTTCCAATCCATCTTCTGGTCAAAAGGAATCAACCACACCAGAGCCAAGTCGGGTGTCCCGTGAATCAAAACCCAAGACAAGCGAAGAAAAGAAACAAAACGAGAAGGAAAACTAAGTTAACGCGTCGGCTGGTTAATCGAGAGGAGGATTAAAGGTGCGAATTACCTGGATTCTCATCAGAATTCTCGGGTTGCTTGTAATTGTCATCTCCGCAAGATTTGTCTCCAGTTACACACATCTAAAAACAACGCCTCTCCCAAAAAATGGAAAGAACACTTCTTTTGGACGTCAACACATCGTACAAACTCGTGGCTATTCAAATGATTTACCGCATATTTTTACACGAAACGAGACGGATTCGAGGAGGATCTGATGAAGCAAAAGTTAATTAAAGAACTTAAGCCCGGAGATCAGGTCATCGCTTATTTTATACTTCGAAAAAAAGAAATCCGGCAAAAAAAATCATCCGATGACCCCTATCTTTCCCTTGAGTTTGGTGATCGATCAGGACGCATTCAGGGTACCCTGTGGGAAGGTATCGACGAGATCAATGATCAGCTCCGTCCCTGCGAATTGGTAAAGATTAAGGGCAAAGTCATCTCTTTTCAGAATAAACCCCATATCACAGTCGAGAAAATCCGCTGTGTCAATGATGGCGAAAGTGTAAATGTATCCGATTTTTTACCGGTTACCGCTAATGATGTCGAAGCCATGTTTAACGAGTTAACAACGATCTTGCAAAGCGTTAATACTCCGCCATTGCAGGCGTTGTTGTCCGCATTTTTAAATAATGAAACATTTGTGGCGGATTTTAAGCGAGCACCGGGCGGCAAGCTCTGGCACCACGCCTATGTGGGTGGTTTGCTTGAACACACCCTGTCAGTTGTCAAAATCGCTAATGCGTTGGCTCAACATTTTGGCGATTTTGTAAACCGCGATCTTCTTCTTGCGGCAGCGTTTTTTCATGACATCGGAAAAATTGAAGAATTTTCTGTCAGCGGTTTTATCGATTATTCAACCAGCGGAAGGTTAATCGGACACATCAACATCGGCCATTTCGTAGTTGCTCAACAAATATCCCGGTTGGAACATTTCCCGGAAAATTTAAAGCAGCAGCTTTTGCATTGTATTGTCAGCCATCACGGTGAAAAAGAAAAGGGCTCCCCGGTTCAACCGATGACTGTAGAAGCGCTAATTTTATATCAGGCTGACGAACTGGATGCTCAGGTGAACGCGTTCCGACGCATCATTGACAAAGAAAACGAGCCGGGAAAAATCTGGAGTAATTACGTCAATTTGATCGACCGCTTTTTATATCTTGGTGATTCGTGATAAAGTCCTCGCCCGGGCAAAACCTATACTTGTGTCAGTTGATCCAGCCTTAGATCTTGTTTGTTTAGGACTGTATCAAAAGTACTTTCGTAGTAACGACTTTGGTCGTTTATTACTATACATGGTATAAAGCGAATAAATTCGCTACTACAAATAGTATCAATAATTTTTATTTTAGACTTCTGATACAGCCCCTACCTAATTTTTGGACAAC
>OMKS01000453.1_pt1 | contig 38536 bp, 29 predicted proteins | sample 1674721 | NCBI WGS metagenome assembly OMKS01 (sample SAMN06264996, study PRJEB25208) | sediment metagenome | isolation source: hot spring sediment | place: USA: California | collected 2014-09-02 | reverse complement strand
TGCCCTTTTATCCCGGCCCGGGCCTGGGCGGCCACTGCATCCCCATCGATCCGTTTTATCTGACATGGAAGGCGCGGGAATACGACATACCGACGCGGTTCATCGAACTGGCGGGCGAGATCAATTCCAAAATGCCCTACTTTGTGGTCGAGAAACTCATGTACGCTTTGAATCAAGCGGGAAAGTGTGTCAAGGGTGCGAAAATTCTCATTCTCGGGCTGGCGTACAAGAAAGACGTGGACGACATGCGGGAGAGTCCCACGCTGAAGCTGATCGAGATATTGGAAGAGCACGGGGCCGGCGTGGACTACAACGATCCCTACATCCCCGAGATGCCCAAGGTCCGAAAGTACGATTACAAGATGAAGAGCGTGGAGCTGACGCCGGAGAACATCCGCTCCTACGACTGCGTTTTGATCTCCACGGATCACGGCGCGTATGATTATACGAAGATTGTACCCCACGCCCGGCTGGTGGTGGATACGCGGAACGCGGCGGCGGAGTACGCCGCGAAGTACAAGGTGGTCAAGGCATAGCTTTTCCGGAAACGCAGGATCGAACGGACGGAAAACCGAAACAACAACAAGGCGTGAATTCATAATGAACAATATTTTCCATTTCTTTTTGATCAGGCACAGAAGCGCTTTCATTCTTTTTCTGATTATCGGCGCGATGTTACGGTTCTCATCCAGGAGTGCGGCTCAAGGCTTTGATGAAGAGACGGAATGGCGCAAACAGTCTTCCCTGCCCACGGCTGCGGATTTTTCGAAGATGTTTGAATCGAAGGATGAGAAGAAAGAAGCACTGGAGGAGTCGAAACGCCGGCGTGAGAGCGAAATCCGGGCCCGCATGGCCCAGCCCGCGGCACTCGAGAAAGCGGTGGACCCGGAAACTTATGTTGTCGGTCCGGGGGATATTTTCTCGTTCAATGTCTGGGGCGCCATGGAAATGCAGATCCCGGTGGTGGTCTCTCCGGAGGGCACGCTGTCCATCCCCTCTGTCGGAGAAGTGGATGTGGCCGGTCTTACCCTCAGCGAAGTGAAATCCAGGACACTTGAAAAAGCCAAACCCCATTATGAGAAAAGTGAAATCACACTGTCCCTGGAAACCTTGCGTTTTTTCCGGGTCCATGTGGTGGGTGCGGTGGAATTTCCCGGCGTCTATATGGCCAATCCCACATCCCGCATCTCGGAAATGATCGAAGGTGCCGGCGGCATCTCGGGCTGGGCGAACACGTCCAAAATTGAACTCAGAAAAGAAAACGGCGAAACGGCTTATTTTAATCTGTCGATGTATAAATCCACTGGGGATTTATCCGCCGATTTTTTTGTTCACGGCGGAGATGTGATTTATGTGCCGCCCATCGATCTGTCTTCGAGGACGGTGATGGTCGAAGGGGATTTTCAAAAAGGCGGAAGACACCCCATTCTGGATGATGAAAGCATTTATGATTTTCTCCTGCGCATCGGTCCGTTCAGCCGGAGTGTGAATCTGTCCCAGGTTTCCGTGATCCGGGGTGCGGGAAAACAGATCCGGATCTTTAAGCCCTTATCCGAGGGAGAAAAAGAGATGCTTCTTGAAAATGGGGATCGGGTGGTCATCCCCTCGGATTTTGTCTATGTGAAAGGGGCCGTGCAAAATCCGGGTGCGTACCCGTTTGTGGCCAATCTGACCGCCAGGGATTATGCGGGCATGGCGGGGGGAACCTATCAGTCGACGAATATCAAAGGGGTGAAGGTATACAATCAGTATACAGGAAAAAACAAGAGTGGGCCGGAAATAGTTGTCGAAGCGGGTGATGTGATCGATTTGCCCCAGTCATGGGGGAATCGATTCAGGGATCTGGCAACCGTACTGTCCACCGTCACTTCGGCCGTGTTGGTGGCAAGGGCGGTCGGGTTGATCGGGAACTAATAATCAGATTGGATTCGATACATGAATCAACAGAAAGCAAACATCATTGATTATTTATATGTTTTCGTGAAGTGGCGGAAATTTATCATTCTTAATTTTTTCGTTGTTTGCATCGTTACGGCTGCTGTTACGCTGATCATGCCTAAAACATATACTGCGAAAACGGTATTACTGCCGCCAACCACTGATGTTCAAGGCTTAGGAATTTCTCAGATTCTTGGAAATTTATCAATCGGTGGAATGGGGTTCGGGGGTATGTCTGAGGAAACATATACTGTCATGGCAATCATCAATAGTCGCACGATGATGCGAAACATTATTAATAAATTTAATTTAACCGAACGCTATCGGTCAAAAAACATCGAATTAACCGAGAAAATACTTAGGAAACGGATTCGTACAGAGGTTAATGAGGACGGAACCATTTCGCTTTATTCTTCGGTGAAGACCGGTTTTTTCCCGAATGATTCACAGGAAGCAGAAGCCCGCAATCTAGCAACTGAGATCGCAAATAGCTTTGTTCGAGATGTCGATATCGAGAATATTAGGATTAAGTCTGAGAAGGCAAAAAACACAAGGATTTATATAGAAAAAAGATATCAAGAGAATGTCGATGACCTTATGACTGCAGAAAACAAATTAAGGGACTTTCAAAAAAAACATGGTGTGATCGCATTGCCAGAACAAACCGCAGCGGCCATTTCGGCTGCGGCTGAAATTCATGCTCAGGTAATAGAAAAACAGATATCGATATCGGTACTACAACAGTTTTTCGGTTCCTCTCATAGCGAATTGGCAAAAACAAAAACCGAACTGACAGAATTAAACAAGCGATTGAACGAAATGAAAATTGGACGGATCGGGGATTCAGACGAAAATCAGTCAGTTTTCTTTGTCCCTTTAAACACTGTACCAGATGTGGGCATGGAGTTTATTAGATTATATCGACAAGTAAAACTGCAGGAAAAATTGATGGAATTCTTATTGCCAATTTATGAACAGGCAAAGATCGAAGAATTTCGGGATACCCCTACGCTCCAGGTGCTCGATCCAGCGATTCCGCCCATCATGCGTTCCAGTCCGAAACGGGGTCTTACAGTAGTTGCAATGGGATTAGTGAGTTTGCTGATCGCGTTCCTGGTCGTTACGCTGATTGAGTATTTGACTCAGCTTAAGACGACAGACGAAGAAAGATATTTAAAGATAGAGCGGATTCTTTCAGAACTCAGAAGAGACTTCTTGAAATTCACACGCAAGACTTCTTGACAATCCTTATTTCGATCGGTATTAGAAAATGAGCAGTCTGTCATTGTCGGATAAGGCGGGTTTTATCGGTGTTGGCCGTTTTTTAAGGACTGTAAGTAAACTTTTATTTGCTCTCATTTTAGTCAGACTGATTTCAAAATATGATTTTGGAACGTATCGACAGGTTTTTTTATTATATAATTTACTTTCAGCGATTTTCTTTTTAGGTGTTCCAACCAGCATATATTATTTTTTACCGCAAGTTGACGGAGAAAAATCAAAAACATTCATTGTTCAAAGTGAAATCTTTCTTTTTTTTCTCGGGATCCTTCTCGGTGTTTTTTTTCTGTTTTTCTCTGGCTTTTTAGGCCGATCGTTTTCAAATCCTTCTCTGCCCGATTATCTAAGATTATTTGCCTTATATCCTTTGTTGGATTTTCCGATTCAGGCGCTTCCTCCTATTCTGATCTGTCATGATAAACATAAGTTGTCTGCAATCGTCAATATCATTTTCATGTTGACATTCCTGTTTGCCCTTATGGTTCCTTTACTTTTAGGATGTTCACTCTATCGTGCTTTTTTTGTTCTCATATTGGTTTCATCACTTCAACTTATTGTGGTTGCTTTTTATCTGTTCAAATTGGTGGGCGGTTTCCCGGTTTTCTTTGATTTCTCAATTTTTATCAATCAGATAAAATATTCCGTCCCATTGGGATTAAGCGGTTTTACCACATTAGTTTCCAGAGAGCTGGACAAGCTCATTATTTCATTTTTTTTTCTCCCTCAAATTTTTGCGGTATATACCATCGGGGCGAGAGAACTGCCGTTTGTCACGATGATCCCCTATGCGGTCAGCAGCACATTATTTCCAAAATTTGTTAAACTATATAAAGAAGATCGTATTCAGGAATTGTTGGATTTATGGCACAATGCAATCATCAAAGTCTCGCTATTATTGCTTCCGGCGTTTGTTCTTTTTTTCGTGACAGCTCGTGAGGTTGTAGAAGTGCTCTATACATCAAACTATCTTGAGAGTGTTCCTGTATTCCGATATTATTTATTATTAATTCTGATCCATGTAACGGCATTTGATTCGGTGATTCTTTCTTTGGGTTTCCCCAAAAAGGTTCTATATGCATCTCTCGGTGCTGTGGTGCTGAATTTAATTCTTAACGTCGTTTTCATACAAGCTTTCGGTTTCACCGGTCCTGCAATTGCGACCATACTGGTCTCTTATTTGGTCACTATCTTTTTTCTGAAAATTATCAAAGAAAATACCAGTGTCGGCTGGGGTCAAGTCTTTCCATGGGAAAAATATCTAAAAATTCTGATAATATCCATCTTATCCGGTTTGATTTCTTGGCCAGTTCATACACTTACATTGCATCCTGTTTTAAAAATTCTTTGTGTGACGATTGTTTTCCTGGGCGTCTATATATTTCAATTATCATTTTTCAAAATGGCGACAAGAAGGGATGTTGAATTTTTAAAAAGATGGATCAGTTTTAAAGTGCTGTTTCGCTCATGAGAAGTATAAAATCATTACATTATTTTATATCAGACGATTACATTCGGATGATAAAATGGAGTGCAATCCTGTTTCTGGTTGTATCCGAAAGTTTGATCATTTATTTGTTTGCTGTAAAAGAATATGGTTGTTTAGGGATTATATTAATTGGAATTATCTTTGCCGGATTCTTAATTATTATTTATCCCTATTATGGCGGGTTTCTTGTAATCGCCTTCGTATTTTCAAATTTTGGCCCCTTGATAGGAGGCGGTATTTTCAGCATACTTCTTTTCTATGTAATATGTGCTATGCTTATTTCGAAATATCTGAATGGCGAAAAATTTATAAACCATCAAATAAATGTGGGTATACTTGTTTTTACATTTTTTGTGCTGATATCCTTGATAACCGCAGAAGTTAAAGAACTCGCTCTTGAACATTTCTTCCAATATGTAAAATGCGTGCTGGTCTTTTTTTGTGTTATCAATCTGATAACAAAAAAGAAATATATAAGATATGCGTATATTGTTATCGTTTCATCTTCTGCGATACTTGCACTGTATTCAATCCATAGATTCTTAACGAGCGGGATTTCCGGTCTGCGTTTTTCCGGCGTAACGAGGGATCCCAATTATTTGGCATTAATTTTAGTCCCCACGATTCCATTGGCAATCTCAATTATTAAGACACAGAAGAATCTTTTTATTCGCGTCATGATGATTCTATCCATTATTTTTTGCATCTCAACAATTTTGATGACCTATTCAAGGGGAGGGGTTCTTGCATTGTCCGTCACTTTTCTTTGGGTCATATATGATAACCGGAAGAAGAAAATATTTTCATTCCTTTCAATAATTGTTTTGATCATATTGGTCTACTTGTTTATCACAGAGTTTTCTCACTACAAGAAGCTGATTCATTTGGTTTCAAAAGACACTTCGTTCATGCAACGGCTTAATTTATATCAAGGTGGTTTGAAAATGATCATAGACAGACCAATTTGGGGTGTTGGGCTTGGAAATTTTTTGATATGGTCATCCCGATATGCCGGATTGGTTACTAGCTTAGTTGCACATAATATATTTCTTCAGGTTGGGGGAGAGACAGGTGTTTTCGGTCTTATGGCCTTTATTTTTATTCTCGGTTCGGCTTGGTTTTCTATTCGAAGAAGTCAAGGTATTACCCTTCGAAATAAGGATTCTGAACTGAACTTCTTAACGGTCGGGCTCAAAATATCTCTTTTCAGCTTTCTTGTTGGGAGCATGTTTCTGACATCGCATTTTGATTATGCGCTTTGGGTTTTATTGGCCTTGGCGATCGTCATCGAACGGATAGCGACCTATACAATCCGGGATGTTGCGGTTTGAATGACACACGATTAAAAATAGGCATCATTTGTGATACCGGCAGTATACATCATCAGAGATGGATCCGGGATCTTGAATCGTTGGGTCATGATGTGCATGTTTTCCCATTGGATATCAAATCCGTCGTACGATCTGAGATATCGAGAAAACGTCTCATACCGCCATCCAGGTTTCGAGCAATCAAACAATGGATGAAAATGTGTATGAGGATCCGTTATGCACATCATATTCAGGATCAGTTGCAAGATCTGAAACCTGATATTCTTCATGCCCATTTTATTTCAGATGCTGGCTGGATTGGAGCCTGGACCGGTTTCCATCCGTTTATTGTCACGGCGCATGGTTCAGATGCCTTGATTCATCCCGGTGAAATGAAGCCGTATCGTTTCGGCAATTCTGTCGTGATGAAACGGGCGGATCACGTGGTCATGGTGGCCCCTCATTTGAAACCGCATCTGATCAGACTGGGGTGCAGCGAAGAAAAGCTGCATTTCGTACCTAATTACGCGGATGAAAACTTCATCATTGCCGAAAAGGAATTGAGTGCCAAGTTTAGGGATGTCGGTAAAAATCTCCGTATTATCAGCACACGCAAACTGAGTCCGGTATATAATGTTGAAACATTGATCCGTGCGGCCACTCATATTGTCAGATCGTATCCGCATGCGGAAATTTTCATCCTGGACACCGGAGAAGAATTACAAAAGCTGGAACATCTGGTCTCGGAACTGAAGTTGGAACACAACATCCATTTCCTTGGCAAGATATCGCATGATGCGTTGGCTTCTCATCTGAAGTCGGCTCATTTTTATGTTTCAACGGCCCTTTCGGACGGGATGTCTGTGGCCACACTTGAAGGAATTGCCAGCGGTTGTTATCCGGTATTGACCGACATTCCAGCCAATCGAATTTTATTCAATCAAGGTTTCTCAGGTGCTCAATTTGAATGCAGGAATCATCATGGCCTTGCCAAAGGCATCTTCAATCACATGGAATCACCCGACAGACTGTTGGCGGACGTACAAAAAAATGTTCAGCAAATTCAACAGTCCTTTTCTCGTCAATCTGTACTGACATGCATGGAGTCGATATACAGGACTGTTCTGAACAGGAATTGAATGAAGCATGCGGATGTCTCAAAAGAAATCATTTGTGATTGGCTCGATCGGAATCCTGGCATTGTTTATGATTCTCTTCATGAATGCCGTTAGCCGTATTTATAAATACCATTTCTCCGTGCCGGAAAATCATCCGCTTTTTATAGCGGACCTTTCGGATATCCGGGATGAAACACTGTCTCATTACTATGTGCACACAAAGGGCCAGAAAGTACAGGCCGTTCAGTCCGGCCTCTATGCTGATCCGCCTTTTGATGCCAGCGGGATTCCATTGGTGGATTACGGTAATGAAACAGGTCTACAATACAATCCGGTTACGATTGCCCAGTACGGGCTGGATAACTATGAATTGTTTCTTCAAACCCAGGATACGTATTATCTCGACGGTTTTCTTAAACAGGCCGACTGGCTGCTAATGAATCAAGAAGAGGGTAAATGGTATTACCGGTTTGATCACCCTGTGCTGTCATTGAAAAAACCATGGATTTCTGCAATGTCACAGGGTCAGGGCATTTCTGTTTTGATGCGGGCCTACCAATATTCCGGTGAACGGATCTATCTGGAAAGTGCGAAACACGCATTTGAAGTGTTCAGAATCTCTGTGAAAGAAGGCGGCATTTCGGTTTTTTATGAATACGGGACGTGGTATGAAGAATATCCCGACGCCGAATCTCCCAGTCATGTCATGAACGGACATATCTGGGCATTGTTCGGGTTGTGGGATCTGTATCGGGTGACGCGTGACCCGGAAGTGCTTTATTATTTTACACGAGGCGTATCTGCGTTAAGGGCTGATCTGGATCGGTTTGATACGGGTTATTGGGTTCTTTATGACCTGAAGTCCCATTGTTTTTTGGTGGATCAATTATATATTGATTTTAAGATCGACCAACTGCGGGCCCTTCATGCCATAACGGATGACTCCCTTTTTTATCAGTATGCCTCGAATTGGGAGAAATATCAACATCAAAAGGTGAACATTGTCCGGATGATGGGACCTTCGCTTTGGCGAAAGGTTAAATTGAAATTGAATGGTTTATTTTAGCCGAAGCACGAGTTTAAGGCGGGATTTATAAACGGATTTACATGAATATAAGCAGGGAGATTATCAAAAATCTGAAAAGGGAATGCCATGAAGAAGGAATCAGTGTTGCTTGCCTTGCTTTCTGTGTTTTCAGTGGTTTGTATTCAATGCAGTCTGAAAACACCTCAAGAAAGCAGTCCTCCGTTCGATTCCAGCGATGTGCTTCAGGCTACCGCGATCAAGTGGTACAATGGACATAAGGCCGCTGTTTCGATAACCTACGATATTGGTCTGGGAACAGGCAGTCATCCATTTACGCAGTCCATGATCGACAGCGCCATCCAAGAAGTGATTCGCCGTGATTTGAGAATGGACTTCGAGATGGTGACGGACTACTATTTTTTAAATCCGGAAAGAAGAATCTGGCTGGATATAATAAAAGACGAACTCATGCCGAACGGGATTCATGTTTTTGGTCACGGCCATAAGCACATCAATCACGACCAGGTGGGTTATGATTGGGCGTTTGAATCGTTCAGTTTGTGTTACTCTCTGATGCAGCAGTGGGATTTGAATCCGAAAGTCTATGCATATCCGCAAAGTGCAGGCCACAAAGCGGAAACACAACAAGCAAACCGGGACGCTGGATTTATTGCAGCACGGGGAGGCGTTTTTGATCGCAATGCGTTTTATATTTGTACGGATGCGGTTCGTGAACCGGAAAACTGGTACTATCTGCCGTCTGTTCCGGTTGCAGCGAACGAGCGGCCGGATTATGTCCGGAGTCATTCAGAAATTGTAGAGATACTCGACAATGCGATCGATAGAGGATCCTGGGTTATACTCATGTATCATATGATCGGACTGCCAAACGGATGGGGATATTATCCCTTTGAAGAATTCATAGAAGATCTCGAAAGCATAATCGAGCGTGATTTTTGGTGTGGGAATTTTGATGATGTTACTGTTTATATCAAAGAAAGAAACGCATTCTCTGTGAATTTATCAGAGATTTCAGATGCAGAGCAGAATAATAAATATTGGATCAGTTTTACAGATAGTCTGGATAATCTGATCTACAACCACCCATTGACCGTTGAACTGTCTTTCAATCCGGACAGGCAGGTTGAACAAGTTCATTTCTCGCCTCCGATCAATTCAAAAGGTGTTTATGCCGTAACAGATGGGAAACTGAGACTCAACGTACTGCCGGATGAGAGAAAGTATCAGATGGAATTGAGGGGCCGAAGAAATGAATAAATGATATGCATGATCATATTGTGTAAAAATTCGGGAACGTTTCCTGATATAAAAATATTGACAAAGAATCCATGTTCCTGGACAAAACAGATTAGAAGTCAACGCCTTATTGAATGATGAAAAAAGTACTCATTATAACCTATTATTTCCCTCCCCGTGGCGGAGTCGCAGTAATCCGGATTCATAAATTCGTCAAGTACCTCAGGGATTTCGGATGGGAACCGGTTGTCTTAACGGTCAAACAGAACTATTGTGCGTATCGGGATGAGCATTTGCTTGCAGAACTTCCTGAGAATTTGATCATTTATTACACAAAACAGCCATTTTTACAAAGGATCATTCGCGATGTACAACATCAAGCCCGGATTGCCACGCCGGATGAATACGTTCACAGAGGCACCTTTTCTATCCTGTCGAATAAAATCTATTTATTGATCAGAAATATAAAAAACAGGCTGAATAAAATCATTTTCCTTTATGACGATTATATCGGGTGGAAGCCCATTGTATTGCGGGAGATCAAACGAATAGTCAGGGAACATCAAATCGACATTCTGTTTACAAGTTGTCGTCCTTATTCGATCAATATGATAGGCGATGCCATTTCGAACCGATATGGCATTCCCTGGATTGCTGATTTTCGTGATCCCTGGACGCAGGATAAGCGTTATTTTAACCCTCCGACGTTTTTGCATCGCATCATGGCGGAAAGAGAAGAAAAGAAAACGATGTGTCACGCAAGCAAGATTGTTTCGGTAAGCGAACCGATGACTTCTTATTTCATGAAAACATATCATAACTTGGATCCTGCGAAGTTTCTGACGATTACGAACGGATATGATGGGGATGAGAAAACAGTTTCATATAACCGACTCAGAGATCCGGAAAGATTCATCATCACGTATACAGGCACCTTTTACTTGCATCAGACTCCAGTATGGTTTTATAATGCGATACGGTTGTTTCTTGAAGAGAATCCCGCGGCACGAAAGCATCTAATAATTCGGCTCGTCGGAAAAAGCCAGAAAGATTTTGAAGCTTATCCATATCAGATTGGAATCGGTGATGTGATAGATCCTATCGGCTTTATCCCCCATGAACAGGTAAAAACTTATTTAAATGAATCCGACATCCTCCTTCTGGTTCTTTACAGTGATTCCAAAGAGTATGACTTTGTTTATTCCGGTAAGTTTTTTGAATATCTTCCTGTAAGAAAACCGATTTTGGCTTTACTGAATCATGGTGTTTGTCAGGATTTTATTCAAAAACATGATCTTGGGATATGCGTACCTTTTAGTCAAGTTGATCAAATTAAGGATGCCCTTACTGATTTATTTTATCAATGGAGACAAGGTAAATTTAAGTATAAACTAATGTCAGGGAAAGCCATGTTACGGTTTCACCGGAGGGAATTGACAAAACAATTGGCGGCGGTTTTCGATGAAGTGGTGAGTGCCTGACCCAATTCATTCTTAAGCGTCCCGCAGAGGGATTCGGTTTAAAAATGAAATGTCCACTCAAACTATCAGATCGGATTAAAAATCACATTCTTCGTAGGTTGAAATTTCCGGGTGTTGGCGTTTAATATGTCAAGGTTTGAGGTTCCAGAACCAATGAAATTATCAATTGTCATCGTTAGCTATAATACAATCGATCTCCTTCATGACTGCCTGGAGTCGATCAAACGGCACATACTTCAAGATGTTGAAGTTTATGTCGTAGACAACAACTCCTGCGATGGCAGTTCAAGAATGGTTGAATCAGAATACTGTTGGGTGAAATTGATAAAGAATGATCATAATTTGGGTTTCGCCGCGGCCAACAATCAAGCCATTCAGCTTTCCAATTCATCTTATATCATGCTCCTGAATCCTGATACGGTCATGTTGCCGGAGACCCTTCCCGGGATTATCGCATTCATGGATCAGTATCCTGAGGCGGGCGTTGTCGGTTGTAAATTGCTGAATCCGGATGGATCTCTTCAGCCGTCAGTCACCAGTTTCCCGCATTCCCTGAAAGATGCGATCGGTATCGGATTGAAAGGTTTCTGTCTTAAAAATGATCCGGTCAGCAGAAAGTGGATTTCCAGGTTTGTGAGACTATTTGGATTCAATGCGTCTCGGTTTACAGATCATTCTGAAATCATGGAAATCGGATATCCCCGCGGTGCCTGTATGACGATACGTAAGAACGCTTTGGATCAGGTCGGGTTGCTCGATCCGGATTATTTCTTTACTGGAGAAGAAATGGATTTGTGTTACCGGATCAGACAGGCAGGTTGGAAAGTGTTATATTACCCAGAAGTGGCGGTCATCCACCATGATCACGGGTCTTCACGACATATGATGGGCAAAGTTTTCGTTCAAACAAGAAAGAGCGCACTTTATTTTTATGAGAAACATTATTCATCTTTCCATACTTTCTTGATGAAAATAATGGTTTCCGCCGTTCTCCTGTTGCATTGTATTTTTTTAACTTTATGGTTGATCCCGTCGGGTCACAACAAAGAAATATTAGCAAGGCGGGAGGTGTATTGGTTTGTGATCCGCCTGCATTTTGATTCAGGATTCAGGAGCCAGAACGTTTTTTCTGAAATGATATTCAGATATCAATAATCGACGTGAGAAATTGACGAACTGGTACGGAAACGGCTCCTTCCGGTCGATATTTGTTGTAGATTGGCGGAAACGAAGGAACACCTCCTGATGAGATCAAAACGGATACACCAGACTTTGAGGCGCCGTGTCAATGAATGTCGATGTTTGTAAATCAAGAGGGTGATCTGTCACATGAATTCGATTGAAAGGGCTGTTTACAATGCTTTGAAGCGCAATCCCCGGATGAAAAATGCGGTTGTGGATTGTTATCAAAGGCTTTTCTCCCGGATTCCTGTGCGGAACAGATACTTCGGGAATAAAATATCGGTTCGTGAAGGATTTTTTTTCGGTTTTCATGACAAGTGTCCCTGGTCCGCTGACAACCGGTTTTTACTTGCCCATCATTGCGGAGATGCACCTTTGAGAATGCCACAACCGGATGAATCGGTCGAAGTTGGTTATTTTTCTGGAGAAGATCACACACGATTCCAGCCAATCGGTACGACACTGTCCTGGAACTGGCAGATGGGGTCCATGCTTCAATGGGTAGGGAAAACATCCGATATCATTTTCAATGATGTTGAAGGGGCACAAAATGTTGCACGTATCGTAACCGATCAAGGCGATCATGTAGCGACATTAACACGCCCGGTCACGGCAGTCAGCCCGGATGGTAAAAATGCCTTAAGCTATAGTTTCGAGCGTCTGAGAATCGGAGCGCCGGGATATGAGTATGCGAATGGGCAAGAAGCGGAGGCATTTGATCGGATTCCCCAAAACGATGGATTATATCGGATATCAATCAATGATCAAAAAATCTGGAAATTGTTCTCTGTCGCCGATATTGTTGAATTGAATCCAACCTCCTGCATGAAGGATGCATACCATTTTTTTTCACACTGTCAATTTTCCCCGAGTGGAAAACGGTTCGTGTTCTATCATCGCTGGTTGCTTTCAACCGGACGCCTTCGATCGAGAATGATTTCATCCGATCTAGATGGGGGGCGTCTATATATCTTCCCGACGGCCGGTATGGTTTCCCATATGTGCTGGCGTGATGACGAGGATATCCTGGCCTACGCAAACACAAATGAATTCGGAGATCAATATTATTTATTCAAAGACAATGAGGATGTTTTCCAAGTCTTTGGAAAAGGTCAATTCAAAACCGATGGTCATCCCCAATTTTCCAATGATGGACGGTATATTTTAACCGATACATATCCCGATCGTTTCAGAAGGCAATCTTTGTTGGTTTATGATATGGAAAGGGATCTCTTAACCACTGTGATGCAATTGAGAATTTCTTTGATATACCGGTATGATGTCAGATGTGATTTTCATCCGCGGTGGAATCGAAACTCAACGATGATCTGTTTTGACTCCGCACATAGCGGGAAACGTTCGCTTTGTACGATGCCCTTCCAGCAGCCAAATCAATGATTTTCATTTTCTTTTTCCCCTTTTTTTATTACCTTAAAAGAATTGAAAAGTCAATAAGGTTAGGGTTGAAAAAGGATAATGGTTTTCCTCACCATCTTATTGTGGTTCTCTTTCTCGGGGCTTTTATATATTTATCTGGGCTATCCGATCATCCTTTTCCTTTTTTCTCTTTTTAGGTCGAAACACAAAGGTATTTCACGATATGGAAATTCTCCCTCTGTGACACTCATCATCCCGGCACGGAATGAAGAAAAAGTCATCGAACAGAAGATCGAGAACTGTTTAGCGCTTGAATATTGCGAAGAGGAACTGGAGATAATCATTCTCTCCGATCAATCGACAGACCGGACTGCTGAAATCGTCCGATATTATCAAAGCGATAGGATCAAACTCATCGAATTAAAAGAAAGATATGGGAAAACGGCTGCCCAGAATTTGGCCGTTAAACAAGCCCGTGGTGAAATTATTGTGTTCTCGGACGCCAATGCAATGTACAAACCGGATGCACTGGAAATGCTTGTCAGACATTTTCAGGATGCTACTGTGGGTTGTGTCTGCGGTGAACTTTGTTATAGTAAGGCAGGTGAAAGTGCTGTGGTTAAAGAAGAAGGTCTTTATTGGAGTTACGAAAAATTTCTCAAACGTTGTGAAAGCAGTTTTTTTTCAATCGTAGGCGCGAACGGTTCGATCTATGCGATCAGAAAAACCGATTATCACCCCTTAAGCCCCGACGTCATCAGCGACTTTATCGAGCCGCTGGAAATTGTCAGACAGGGCAAAAAGGCTGTTTACGAATCGTACGCCATTTCCATAGAAGACACTTCGGCTTCTTTCCGGGAAGAACTGATTCGAAAAAGGAGGATCATAGCACGAAGTATATATAGCATTCTAAAACACAAAACGCTGTTGAACCCCATCCATTGTTTCCCGCTTTTTTTTGAATTGGTTTCACATAAAATATTAAGATGGTTGAGCCCGATATTTCAGATTTTATTATTTTTATCAAATCTCATTTTATTTATACAGGGGTATTATCAATCGATTTTTATATTACAATGCCTTTTTTATGGCTTGAGCCTGATCGGGTGGATGTTCAGTCACAAGAAGTATCTTCCATCATCCCTGTTTATTCCTTTTTATTTTAATCTGATCAGTTATGCATCCCTACTAGGGATGATCGACTGGGTTCGTAAGAAACATGCGATATTCTGGGAGCCCGTCCGGTAAGAAGATGCCAAAATTCATCGAGAAAATCCTATTCATCCTCACCGACTTCGTCGCCATGCTCTCTGCGTTCTTCCTGTGGACCAGAATCCGAATGGCGCTCGGCTATTTCGCGGGTTCGTCCCCGCAGGGCAATCTCGTCCTGTCACTGATCCTCTTCGGTTTCTGGTTCCTCATTTTCGCGTTTTACGGCCACTACCAGTTCTGGTTCACCCGGTCCCGGATCGACGAATTCCTGAATGTCGCGAAGACCGTATCGATCGGAATCTTTTTGCTTTTCCTCCTCACCTTCGATCTGGAGAAGGATCTCGTCCATCCTTTTCAGCCGAGCCGGATGATGATTCTCCTTTACTGGGCGATGATGATCGTGTTCGTCGGATCGGGCCGAGTCCTCCTGCGTTCCGTCCACCGGAGCCTGCTCGCCCGGGGTATCGGCCATCGCAAGACCCTGATCGTCGGCTGGGGGAAGAAGGCCTGGGATTTATTCGACATGGTCCGCGGGGCGCCCGCCCTGGGCTACGCCGTCGCCGGATTCGTCTGCCATCAGGACAATCCGGAACAGGACGATTACCAGGGTGTCCCGATTCTGGGTGGTTTGCACGACCTGCACGGGCTGATCGCCGGCCGGAGCATCCAGGAAATCCTCATCGCGTTGCCCCGGCGTTCCGAGAAACAGCTCGAAGAAGTGGTCGGCCAGTGCGACGGCACATCCGTGGGTATCCAGATCGTGCCGGACCTGTACGACGTGATGATCGGCCAGGTCCGGACCAATCAGATCTACGGCGCCCCCCTCATAGAGATCCTGCCCGAGCTCATGCCCCCGTGGGAACGCATCGTCAAGCGGCTGGCGGATTTCCTGTTCGCCTTCATTTTCCTGATCCTCTTTTTGCCTTTTGGGCTGATTATCGCTATATTGATCAGACTGGATTCGCGCGGTCCGGTGTTCTACGCCCAGGAACGTATGGGGCTCAACGGCAAACACTTCCGTGTGCTCAAATTCCGCTCCATGATCCAGGACGCCGAAAAACATTCCGGCCCGGTCTGGGCGGGCAAGGAAGACGACCGGATCACCCGGGTCGGCAAAGTGCTCCGGAAACTCAGGCTGGATGAAGTCCCGCAGCTCATCAACGTCCTCACGGGGGACATGTCCCTCGTAGGGCCGCGACCGGAACGTCCGTTTTTTGTGGAAAAGCTGCGGGAGATCTATCCGCTCTATACCCGCAGGCTCCGGGTCCGGCCCGGGATCACGGGATGGGCCCAGGTCAAGGGGGAATACGACACTTCCCTCGAACAAGTCAGGGAGAAGCTCGAATACGATCTGTTTTATCTCGAAAATATGTCCCTGCGCATGGATCTGAAGATAATCCTTCAAACCGTGTATGTGATGCTCAGGGGAAAAGGCCAATAAGGAAGCAGGATCCTCTATGCTCGACATGAAATTCATCCGGGAGAACCCCGACCGGGTCCGGGAAGCGATCACCCAGAAACGGGACCGCGCGGATCTGGACAGACTCCTTTCTCTGGATACGGAACGCCGGACGCGGATCGCCCGGGCGGATCAGCTTAAATCGACGCGGAACCGGGTGTCCGACGAGATCGCGAAAGCCCGGCAATCCGGCCAGGACGCGGCCGGGGTCATCGCGGAGATGCGGACCGTGTCCGACGAGATCAAGGCGCTGGACGAAAGGCTGCGCCGTATCGAGGCGGAGATCCGCGAAATCCAGCTCCAGATTCCCAATGTCCCACACGACTCCGTACCCGTCGGCCCGGACGCCTCGGCCAATGTCCTCGTCCGGGAAGGGGGGGAGAAACCGGAAGCGGATTTCAGGATCCGGCCGCACTGGGAGATCGGTCCCGAACTGGGGGTCGTGGATTTCGAGCGGGCCAGCCGCATCTCCGGATCCAATTTCGTGTCGTTTTTCGGGAAAGGCGCCCGCCTGGTCCGCGGACTGATCCATTTCATGATCGATCTGCATGTGGAGAAACACGGATACGAGGAAGTCTGGGTGCCGGTCATCCTGCGCCGCGAGATGATGGAAGGGACCGGCCAGCTGCCCAAGCTCGAGGAAGACATGTACCATGTCGAGAAAGACGACCTCTTCCTCATCCCCACGGCGGAGGTGCCGATCACGAACCTTCACCGCGACGACCTCATCGCCGGAGACCGGCTCCCGATCCGCTATACGGGATACACGCCGTGCTTCCGCCGCGAGGCCGGGAGCTACGGGGCGGACACGCGCGGCCTGATGCGCATCCACCAGTTCGACAAGGTCGAGATGGTCCAGTTCGTCCGTCCTGAAACGTCCTATGACGCGCTGGAATCCCTGGTCCGGAACGCGGAGGAAATACTCCAACTCCTCGATCTGCCCTACCGGGTCGTGGCCCTCTCGACCGGCGATTTGTCTTTCGCCGCGGCGAAATGTTACGATATCGAGGTCTTCGCGGCCGGAATCGGCAAATGGCTCGAAGTCTCCTCCTGCTCGAATTTCGAGGACTTCCAGGCGCGCCGCATGAACATCCGGTTCCGCAGGGAGCCGGGCGCCAAACCGGAATTCGTCCACACCCTGAACGGATCGGGACTCGCGCTGCCCCGCCTTTTGATCGCCCTCCTGGAGAATGGCCAGACGGACGAGGGGAGCATCGTGATCCCCGCGCCTTTGCGTCCCTATGTCGGGATGGACGTCATCAAGGGATAGATCCATGGGCTTTTCGCAAGCAGGCGGGCGTCTCCTGGCCCCATGCCCGTGTCTTCGTATTTTCGGCCGTCGCGCGGGACCGCATGACGCGCGCCGAAGCCGGCAGCCTGAACGCGAAAGGGCTGCAGATGCGCGGCATCCGCCGGCCCCGGCAGGCCCGCGGGTATTCTTCCACAAGGTCCATGAAAGCTTCCCAGACGACATCCAAGCCCTTATCGGCCTGGGAGACTCGGATTTTCAGGAGCGGAACTGGGATGGCGCGGACGGCTGGTATGACCGGGTGCTGGATCAGGATCCGGAGAATCCCGCGGCGCATTACGGCAGGGCGGTTTCAAGACGGGAAACCGGAAAAACACGGGTCCGGTTCAGCGTCTGCTGAACCGGCGGTCCGCCCGGTCCCATTTCAGGCGGCTCGCATCCCGAGATTCCACCTGCTGGGATATGTCGTTTTAATGAACCCAGCGGAATCGGTTCGGCCGGAAAAAAGGATTACCGAACACATCCATGGTGAAGACGATTCATAACATTCAGACCGGAAAGAAGCGCGAGAAGGCGCTGCTCGTCGGGGTCGTGTTGCGGGGGGCGAGGCGGGAGCAGGTTGAAGAGAGCCTCGATGAACTGGCCCTGCTTGCCGACACGGCCGGCGCGGTGGTGGTCGATACGGTCCTCCAGGATCGCAGCGCGATCAACCCGGCCACGCTGATCGGAACCGGCAAGGTGCACGAGGTCGCAAGAAAAGCGCTGGACGGGGCGGTCGATGTCGTCCTTTTCGACGAGGACCTGAGCCCGGTTCAGATCAAGAATCTCGAGCGGGAGATCAAGAAAAAGGTGATCGACCGGAGCGGGCTCATCCTCGATATTTTCGCCGGCCGGGCCCGCACGCACGAGGCGCAGATCCAGGTCGAACTGGCCCAGCTCAAATACCTGTATCCGCGGCTGACCCGGCAATGGATGCATCTGTCCCGGCAGGAAGGCGGGATCGGCATGCGCGGTCCCGGCGAGACCCAGCTCGAGGTCGATCGCCGGATGATCCGCAAGAAAATCAAGAAGCTCGAAGAAGATTTGAAACGGATCGAACAACAGCGCCGGGTCCGGAGAAAGAACCGCGAGGGGCTGATAAAAATCTCCCTGGTCGGGTATACCAATGCGGGTAAATCGAGCCTGATGAACGTGCTCGCCGATGCAGACGCGTTCGTGGAAGACCGGCTCTTCGCCACACTCGACGCGACCATCCGCGCCTTCCGGGTCGACGAACACCGGAAGACCCTGCTCATCGACACGGTCGGATTCATCCGGAAACTACCCCCCCATCTGATCGCCTCCTTCCGGAGCACGCTCGAAGAGACCGTCGAATCGGACATGCTCCTCCACGTAATCGATGTCAGTCATCCCTGTTTTCACGAACACATCGGCGCGGTCCAGGACGTGCTGCGCGAACTCGGGGCGGAGTCCAAGCCCTGTATCACGGTATTCAACAAAATCGATCGTCTGACGGACCGCGTCCTGTTTGCCGAACTGAAGCGCCGGTTTGCCCCCGCCGTTTTCACCTCGGCCATGCGCGGGATCGGGACGGAGACGCTCAAGCGGGAAATCGTACGCCGGCTCGACGCCTTCGTGGAGGAAACGATATTCCACATTCCCCACCGGCACGCCCGGCTCGTCGCGCTTCTCTACGACCGGGCGCATGTACTGGATAAGCGGATCGAGGATGAGGCGGTCGTGCTCACGGTCCGGGGCGAGGCGCGTATTCTCAAACGTTTTCAACGGATGCTGGAGGACGGGGATGGCCGTGCGCATTCTGATCGTGGATGACGACAGGCGGATCCGGACCGCCCTGTCCGCCCTCTTCACGGAGGAAGGCTATGAGACGGACGTGTGCGCGAGCGGCGAGGAGGGCATCGCGCAAATTCAGGAGGGCGCATATGATCTGGTGATCCTGGATATGGTGCTGCCCGGCATGGACGGCATCGAAACCCTTTCCGGAATCCGTGAACACGCGTCCGGGACGGATGTCATCATGATGTCCGGGCAGTCCAGCATCGCCATGGCCGTGAAGGCGACCCGCATGGGGGCACGGAACTTTTTTGAGAAGCCGGTCAATCCCGAACAACTGCTCCTCGAGATCCGTCATGTTTGCGAGGAAAAACGCCTCAGGACCCAGGTCGACCGGCTCCGTTCCCTCGTGGAAGAAGACGCATGCCTGGTGGGCGACTCTCCCGTCATGAGACGATTGAGGGAAATGATCGCGCAAATCGCCCCTGCGGATGCCCGCGTGCTGATCACGGGGGAGAACGGCACGGGCAAGGAACTGGTCGCGCGGGCCCTGCACGGCGGAAACCCGCGAAGGGATCAGCCCTTCGTCGGCCTGAACTGTGCGGCCATCCCCCGCGACCTGGTCGAGAGTGAACTGTTCGGGTCTGAAAAAGGAGCCTTCACGGGCGCGGCCGCCTCCCGTCCCGGCCGTTTCGAACAGGCCGACGGCGGCACTCTTTTCCTGGACGAGATCGGGGACATGAGCCCGGATGTCCAGGCCAAGCTGCTCCGCGTTTTGGAGGAGAACGAGGCCCTGCGGGTCGGCGGCCGGCAACCTTATCGCTTCGATGTCCGGGTTCTCGCCGCGACGAACAAGGATCTCGAATCCGAAATCCGGGACGGCCGTTTCCGGGAAGACCTGTACTACCGGCTGAACGTGATTCCCCTGCGGGTTCCCGCGCTGCGCGAACGCACGGAAGACATTCCCCGGCTCGCCGCTCATTTTCTCGACAGCCTGTCGAAACGTTCGGGCAAGGGCATGCGCCGATGGGGCGAAGGCGCCCTCGATCTGCTGGCTGCCCGGTCGTGGCCGGGCAATGTCCGTGAGCTCCGGAACGTCGTGGAACGGCTCTTCATCCTCAGCCCGGATCCTGTCATCGGCGCCGATTTCGTGCGCCTGCACCTGCCCGACGCCCCCGGCGCGGCATCTCAGGAATCTCTTCCGGACGGAGAGGCCTCCCTCAAAGACCGTGTCCAGAACTACGAGTCTGCGATTCTGCGTGCATGTTATCGGGAAACCGGAGGGAATGTCTCGAAAATGGCGCGCCGGCTTCGGGTCGAACGCGCACATCTGCACCGCAAACTCAAGGCCCACGGAATCCGATCCGGCTGTGCCGATCCGGCACAGTAATGAATCCAGACTGTGCGTGATCGACACGGTTGGTCCGCGATCCGCATCCCGCCCGCCTGATTCACATTTCCGATAGATTTTATGAAAACAATACATTAATCCATTCCGTATAACGGGATGTCCTGTCTGGCATGCGGGTTGCATGAGGGAAGAGCAAACGCTTTTGACGGGATACTTTCAGGGAGGTGCAATATGCGGCAGACAGGCCCAAATAACAGGTGTTTCCCCACGCTCTCCGCGTTGTTTCCGGTGTTGTTCGCCGGGCTGTTCGTATCGCCGGGCTCCGGGGCCGGATCCGCCCCCGGAATCCGGCTGGATTCGCCGGCCCGGTCCTTTCAGGCGGGTTTATGGGGCATGATGGATCAGGACTGGGATGACTGGGACGACGACTGGGGAGACTGGAAGGACGGGAAGCGATCTTCGGTCTTTACACGGTACAACCGTGTCGAGGGGTTCACGGCCGGGATGCGGGTCAGCCGGGACGAGGGCCGGGCACGTCATCCTCAACGTCCTTTCCTGTACGGACACTGGGGATATGCGTTCGCGGCCGGGGAGCTTCAATACCAGATCGGCATCGAGAAAGGGTTTTTCGAGACATACCGGTTCGGATTCGGCGGGGAATACCGCCGGATGATCGACACACCCGACCGGTGGCTCATGCCCGAGACGGAGAACAGTCTGGCCGCGTTCCTTTTGAAGGAAGACTTTCACGATTTTTATCTCTCCGAGGGGGGAAGCGGATATGTCGTTCAGAACCTGACGAAGGCGGTGACACTCCACGCGGCATATCATACCGAGAAATTCCAGGCCGTCGAGAAGAATACCAACTGGTCGCTTTTCGGAGGCGGTAAACGGTTCCGGGAAAATCCGGCCGTCGGTCCCGGTGAAATGCGCGGGTTCTCGGCCTCGCTCGCCGTGGACACCCGGAACAGCAAGAAGGTGCCGACGCGCGGCTGGTATCTCCAGATTGAGGGTGAACGCATGGGCGATGATTTCGGGGGCGATTTTACGTATGACCGGGTCTGGGGGGATCTGCGCCGGTATCAGCCGCTCGGCTTTCATGACGGCATCGACATCCGCCTGCGGGCGGGCACGGCGAACGGCGATCCGCCCTGGCCGAAACGGTTTTATCTGGGCGGTCCCGGCACCCTGCGCGGATACCGGTATAAGGCGTTCCCGGATACCTGGAGCCGGCCCGGGGGGAACCGCATGCTTCTCGCGCAGGTCGAATACCGGCTCGGAAAACAGATTTTTCCCGACGATTTCGCGTTCTTTTTCCTCGAGCATTTCGACATCATCCTTTTCGCCGACGCCGGGTGGACGGATACGGTCGACTCCGGCCTGGATCTGCTCGACGGATTCGACGACATCACATACCGGGATATCAGGAGCGATGCCGGCCTGGCCCTGGCCAGCCACAGCGGCAATTTCCGGATCGAAATCGCGCGGCGCACGGACACGGGCGTCAAACCCTTCATGTTCTGGGTGCGTCTCAACCGGGCGTTTTGAATCTTTGCAAGAAGGAGGGCAGGATGGCCAGGTTAATCTTTATCGGAATTTTAAGTGTGATTCTCGTTGCGGCTCCGGCCGCGCGGGCGCAGGATTATGATATGAAAAAACTGGACTTCGAGGCGACCGCGAATCGGCCGTTGGAAGTCTACCTGAATGTAGACGCCGGAGAGATCTATATCGAGAAAGGAAAGGAAACCCTGAAAGGCGGGGTGGACGTCGAATTCGAGACCGAAAGGGTCCGGACCCGGATCGATTTCGACGAGAAACGGAACCGGCTGCGGGTGGCCGTGGACGGCAGGAAATGGTACAAAACACGCGACGGCATGCGGGGTCCCATCGTCCGGGTGGTTTTGCCCGATTCCGTGCATATCCGGCTGAAGACCCGGCTCAAGGCGGGTGAATGCCATCTGGAACTCGGAGGACTCCGGATCGAGGAACTCGACGTCACATCCTGGGCCGGTGAGCTCACGGTGCGTTTTGACGAGCCGAATCCGATCGTCATGACTTACATGGATATCCATCTCCATGTCGGCGAGGCGAATCTCGTGCGTCTCGGCAACGCCCGGTTTGACAAGGCGGAGCTGAAACACGGCATCGGCAGCCTGTCCGTCGATTTTTCCGGCACTCTGGTCCACCGCAGCATGGCCCGGGTCGGTCTCAATATCGGAGAGGCCCATGTGCTCCTGCCCGATGATGCGGGGATCCGCATGCAGATCGGCGGCGCCTTTTCTTTCCTGTCCGCCAAGGACATCGATTCGGATTTCTACAAGCGGGGCCGTTATTTTTACACGGATGGGTTCGATGAGGCCGGGACCCAGATGTCCCTGCGAATGACGCCCGGACTGGGCGAACTCCGGGTCGAGAGGCGCTGAGACACCGGACCGGTGAATCAAATATTCCATGCAGAACGGCTGGAGAACCAGAAGAGGAGGCGGCGATGACAAATGTTAAACATGATTTCGCCTGGGGACTTTTTCTCATCGTCTTCGGGGTGGTTTTTCTGATCGGCAACCTGAACGACGCCGGGATGGCCCTGCTCTGGCCGTTGTTACTCCTCGCCCCGGCGCTGGGCTTCTGGATCGGGTATTTTCTCGACCGGAAGAACTACGGGCTGGTGATGCCCGGGACCATTCTGGCCGTGGTCGGCCTGTTCTTCCTCTATCTGAATCTTTCCGGATGGCACAACATGACGGTTCTGTGGCCGGTGTTCCTGCTGGCCCCGGCCGCCGGTTTCGTCTCCCTTTATATCGCAGGACCGCATGATCCCGGGCTGTTCTGGCCCGCCGGGATCCTGGGCGGGCTCGGGGTCATTTTTCTTTTTTTCAGCACCGGATTCGGGGATTTGTGGCCCGTGTTTCTCATCGTCGTGGGGGTTCTCATGATTCTGAAAAGCAGAGGGCGCGCCGGTTCCACGGACTCGCACGGATGATCGGAAAACCATCCGTCGCCGGCCTGAAAGAGCCTTGAATTGTTCGAGGCGGGGATTCCAGACTGTCTTTAAAAACAAGCAACACAGAACGGTTTTCGGATTCACCGTTGATCTTCCTCTCCTGCTTTTTTTCTTTTCCGCAGGTTTTATGCTTGTTTTTTTTGGGATAAATGGTTACGATTGACAGGATTCCGCTCCGGGCGATTACCGGATCCTTTTCAATAATCCGGTGCGATCGCGAGACAGGGGATTGAACAGATATTTATCAAAGGAAGATTCAACATGAAGATGAAAGCTCGCTTCGTCAAGCGGTTCGAACGGCTGTTTGCCGGACAAGGTTCGCCCCTGATTCTTACCGCGTTCATTCTCGGCGCGCCGCTTTCCGCACAACTGCCGACCGCTTCCGAAATCGCGAGTCAAATGACGATCGGGTGGAATGTCGGCAACTCCCTGGAAGTCCCTTCCGGCGAGACCGGCTGGGGCAATCCGAAAATCAGCCGGCAGCTGATCGATGCGGTGAGGAATGCCGGATTCAATACCATCCGGATCCCCTGCGCGTGGGACAACCGCGCCGACCCGTCCACTCTCGAAATCGATGAAAACTGGCTGGACCGCGTCCGGGAAGTGATCGACTATTGCCATGCCAATGACATGTACGTCATCCTCAACGGCCACTGGGACGGCGGCTGGCTCGAAAACAATGTGACCGAAGCCAGGCGGGAAGAGGTCAACACAAAGCAGGAAGCCTACTGGACGCAGATCGCCGACTATTTCAACGACTATGACGAGCGTCTCCTCTTCGCCGGTTCCAACGAACCCAACGTGGAGAACGCCGCCCAGATGGCGGTTTTGATGTCCTATCACCAGACCTTCATCGATGCGGTCCGTGCCACCGGAGGCAATAACGCCTCCCGCGTCCTGGTCATCCAGGGTCCCTCCACAGACATCGACAAGACCAACCGGTTGATGACATCCATGCCCGCGGATCACATCGCGGATCGTTTGATGGCGGAAATACACTATTATACGCCCTGGAATTTCTGCGGATTGACCGAGGATGCCAGCTGGGGGAAAATGTTTTACTTCTGGGGCAAGGATTATCATTCCGAGACCAACCCCGGACGAAACGCGACCTGGGGAGAAGAAGATGTCGTGGAGACCCTGTTCCGGTCGATGAAAACCAGGTTTGTGGATCAGGGTATTCCCGTGATCCTGGGGGAATACGGGGCGACCAAACGATCCGCCCTGACGGGAGACGACCTGATCCTGCATATCGCTTCGAGGGAATATTATTATCGCTATGTGACCCATGCGGCGATTCGTTACGGTCTGATCCCGTTCTGTTGGGACAATGGATACGCCGGAAATCATGGCTGTGCGGTGTTCGATCGCCATACCGGGGAGGCCGTCGACCCGGGCGTATTGGAAGCCCTGATGGAAGGCGCCAAACCGAGTACTCCGGTACAGGAACACCGGGAAACCGGGGGCGATCCGGGTGTGGAGCACCTGTCCGTTTTGCCGAATCCGGTTTCCTCGTCCGCAGGGGTGCGACTGTATCTGAAAGAAGCCGCCCGGGTGAATATTTCCGTCTTCAATGTTCTCGGGCAGAAAGTCGCCGATCTCGGGGAGTCGGCGTATGGTCCCGGGATACACCGTGTGGCATGGGAAACGGGTCGTTTCAAAGCGGGTGTTTATTTCATCCGTTTTGATACCGGTTCACAAGTCTGGACAAGAAAGATTCAATTCCTGCCGTGAAGATTTTACGGTTCGCATATCCCGCCGTTCTGTCCCTGCTGTGCCGCACCTTCCCGTTCCGGATCCTGTTCACCGATGAATTTGAAAAACTGCCGCGGGGGCCGTTGATAGGCGATGTCGGGGCGCATACGGAATACCACTATCTGCACGAAGCCAGGCCGAAAGGCAAATGGGCCGTCTCGACCTTCCGGTACAATCTGCCTCCGTCCTGGCATGTCCGGGATGTGGACGGCAGGCGGGTCGTCGTCCAGAACAAAATCAATCCCGACACACACTGGCACCCGATACTCACGGCCGGGGACGATGCATGGAAAACAAGCCTCACCAACGATGTCGCCTTTCAGATCCATGATCTGGACCATGACGGAAAGGCGGAAGTCGTTTTCACCATGAACCAGGAAATCCACATCGTCGACGCCGCCACCGGGATGACGATCCGGAAGGCGCCCACGCCTCTCACCCCCGGCGGAAAACCCACCCCGCAGGGGCACAACATCTTTCCCCGCATCCTGGGCGATTGCCTCTTCTTCTGCGACCTCACCGGCCAGGGATTCGACGGCGATATGATCCTCAAGGACCGGTACCGCCATTTCTGGGCCTACAACAACCGGCTCGAGCTTCTCTGGGAAGGCCGGTGCAACACAGGCCATTATCCTTTTTCCTTCGATATCGACCGGGACGGAAAGGATGAGTTGCTGATGGGGTATACCCTTTTCGGCCATGACGGCACCCGGATCTGGTCGCTCGATCCGGTGTTGCAGGACCATGCCGACGGCGTGGCCATCGTGCCTTTCCGGGATGATAAGCCTCCGGGAATCCTGATCGCCGCGAGTGATGAAGGCATAATCTTCGCCGATACGGAGGGACGCATCCTGAAGCATCACTCTGTCGGCCATGTGCAGAATCCGGCGACGGCCAATTTCAGGGACGATCTGCCCGGACTGGAGACCGTTTCCGTCAATTTCTGGGGCAATCAGGGGCTGATCCATTTTTTCGATTCCGGCGGCGAGATCTACCACAGTTTCGAGCCCGCCCATTACGGCAGCATGTGCTTCCCGCTGAACTGGACCGGGAAAAGCGAGGAATTCTTCGTGCTGAACGCCCATGTGGACGAGGGCGGCGCCTATGACGGATGGGGGAGGAAAGTCCTCGAATTTCCCGACGACGGCCATCCGGACATGTGCTACGCCTGTCTGGATCTGACCGGCGACTGCCGGGACGAAATCGTGGTCTGGGATCCGCATGAGATCTGGATCTATACGCAGGAAGACAATCCCCTGGACGGGGATTTATACAGACCGGTCCGGAATCCCCTGTACAACATGTCGAATTACCAGGCGACGGTTTCCCGCTGACGGGTTTCTCCCTGCCGATCCGAATCATCCCGATTTTTCTTCCCGGGTTTTTATCCGACGGAAAAGGGGTTGAAAAAGTCCGATGGAATCTGTATTATGTGAGGGTTCCCCCGGCCGGATCGGGCAGTCCGGATCGGGACGCGGCGCGGCGGTCACGATGCGGTCCGAAATAACCCGGGATGCGTGACGATTTCATTTACAGGTTAATCCGGCAAGACATGCGATGAAGAATCAGAAAAAACGGATCGCGGTGCTGTTCGGCGGACGGTCGGCCGAACACGAGGTTTCTCTGACGTCCGCGGTCGCCGTGCTCGCCAATCTCGATCGGGAGAAATACGACATCCTTCCCGTCAGGATTTCGCGCGAAGGGCGATGGATACTGATCGAGGATTCCGGAATCCTCTCATCCGTCCCGGGGATGGAAAACGCGGAAGGCCCGGCGGTGATGGCCGGAGATCCCACGCTGGGCGGATTCCTGCGCGTCGGGGACGGTTCCGTGATTCCGGTCGATGCGGTCTTCCCCGTGCTGCACGGCCCGTTCGGCGAGGACGGCACAGTGCAGGGACTACTCGCGCTTTCCGGGCTGGCCTGCGTGGGCGCGGGCGTGCTCGGCTCCGCGCTGGGCATGGACAAGGTCCTCATGAAACAGATGTTCATCCAGAACGATTTGCCGACGCCGGATTTCATCTGGTTTACGCGGAGCGCCTGGGAGAAGGAATCCGATGCGATCCTCCGGGGCGTCCGGAGCGAGATCGGATTCCCCTGCTTCGTCAAGCCGGCCAATCTGGGGTCGAGCGTGGGGATCACTCAGGTCAAATCCGAAGAGGCGCTGGGCGCCGCGGTGGAGACGGCCGGCCGGTACGACCGCAAGGTGCTGGTCGAGAAGGCGGTGGGGGCGCGCGAGCTGGAATGCGCCGTGCTGGGGAACGACCGGCCCGAGGCGTCCGTCGTGGGCGAAATCATCCCCTCGAACGAATTTTACGATTACGCCGCCAAGTACGTGGACGACGCGAGCGAGATCGTGATCCCGGCGGACATCCCGTCCGATGTGGCGGACCGCGCCCGGCTGTGGTCCGTCATGGCGTTCAAGGCGTTGGACTGCGCCGGCATGGCGCGGGTGGATTTCCTGTACGAACGCGGATCCGGCCATCTGTTCGTGAACGAGATCAACACGATTCCGGGATTCACGCCGATCAGCATGTACCCGAAGCTCTGGGAGACGTCGGGGCTTCCCTATTCCCGGTTGCTGGACCGGCTGATCGAGCTGGCGATGGAGCGGCATCGGGAGACGGAATCGACGGTGTTTCAGAAACAGTAGGTTTGATATGTCCCGCATCATTTTCGCGGGTCTATCGGACGAAGAAAGAAAAACCGGATCGGAGCTGAAGCAAAAGGATTGCAGAGATTCCCTTGCGTATTCTTCACCGGCTGAAATTCGGGCGATTGATGCAGCAGATGTTTTGAGATAGAAAGGCACCACGATGAAGAGCTTTATCAAGAAAGTGGCTCTCAAGAATTACAAAAGTATTGCCGAATGTGACGTCGCTTTGCCTCCATTATGCTTCCTTATCGGTAAGAATGGCGCAGGGAAAAGCAACTTTATGGATGCGCTGAGGCTGGTCAGCGATGCGCTAAACACCTCGTTAGACCATGCTTTGCGGGACAGAAGCGGGATTAACGAGGTAAGACGGCGGTCTCCCGGGCATCCCACACATTTCAGTATTCGACTCGATATTTCGTTGTTGAATGGAGATTGCGGTTACTACGAATTCCGCGTCGGTTCTCAAAAAAGAGGATTTGAAGTCCAGCTGGAGGAATGCCGGATTGGTTCCGCCTCGGCTCTTGAGGATATTTTTCATTATCGTGTCGAATCAGGACAAGTTCGTTCTTCAAGCATCGAGAAACCGCCGGCAGCAAAAAATGATCGGCTGTATTTGGTTAATTTGTCGGGTTTTGACGAGTTTCGTCCTTTGTATGATTCCCTGTCCCGCATGGGTTTCTACAATCTCAATCCCGATGTGATTCGGAATGAGCAGCCACCGGATCCCGGACTGGTGCTGAAACGAGATGGCAGCAACCTTGCCAGCGTTTTGGAAAGAATAAAAAGAAACGCGCCAGACGCAATGAAAATTGAAGAATTTCTTTCAAAAGTCGTACCCGGTATCAAAGGAGTCTCTTCGCGCAATGTCCTGTCCAAGGAAACACTCGAGTTCCGCCAAAATACGAAAGGCTCTGCAGACCCGTGGCGATTTCTTGCAGTCAATATGTCGGACGGTACACTTAGGACGCTCGGTATCCTCGTCGCTCTTTTTCAGGGCTCTTCGATGTATGACAATCCCACGCCCCTGATTGGAATCGAAGAACCTGAAAGCGCTCTCCATCCGGGTGCCGCAGGGGTATTACGTGATGCGTTATTTTTTGCATCCCGACATACCCAGGTGTTGGTGACCAGCCACAGCCCGGATCTCCTGGATGACAAGCAGATCACGGCGGATTCGATTTTGGCTGTATCCGGCGATGAGGGTGTGACGGCCATTTCTCCGATCGATGAGGCCAGTCGCTCTGCAATTCATGACGGATTGTACACGGCGGGAGAATTGTTGCGAACGAACCAATTGGAACCCGCAAATCAACAAGGATCCCACATTCAATCTCATCTTTTTATGGAATGACAGGGATGGGGAATATTTTTTGCATAGTAGAAGGGCATGGAGAAGTCGAAGCAGTGCCGATACTCATCCGACGAATCTGTGATACGCTGAGGATCACAGAATACCCCGGTATACCTCAACCTATGTGGATCCCCGCTAATAAACTCATTCAGGAGGGCGAACATGAACGAGCAGTCGAACTGGGAGCTCGTAAGACGGGATCTGACGGTGCGATTATTATACTCATCGATTGCGATGATGGGTGCCCCGCCACCATAGGTCCCACTCTTCTTTCACGTGCTCGCACCGCACGACCGGACCGGAGAATCTCCGTGATCTTGGCCAAACGCGAGTACGAGGCGTGGTTTCTTGCGAGTATTGAATCATTAAGAGGTAAGCGTGGCATCGCCACAGACAGTACAGCTCCACAGAATCCTGAAAGGATTCGAGATGCAAAAGGTTGGCTTTCTGACTGCATGGGGGCGAATGGGCCCTATACCCCAACCACCGATCAGTCTGCCTTTACTCAGCTTTTCGATTTGGACGCGGCGCGTTCGTCCGGTTCTTTTGATAAATGCTATCGTGAAATGAGCGCTATTCTTACGGAAATCATTCAAAATTGAGATCAAGCATGCCTTTCGAACCCGTCATCGGACTCGAAGTCCACGCGCAGCTCGCGACGGTGTCCAAGATATTCTGCGGATGCGGCACGCGGTTCGGCGCGGAGCCGAACTCGCAGGTCTGTCCCGTGTGCCTCGGGCTGCCCGGCACGCTCCCCGTCCTGAATAAAAAGGCCGTGGAATTCGCCGTCCGGATGGGGCTCGCCGTCCACTGCCGTATCAAGGAAAAATCCATCTTCGCGCGCAAGAATTACTTCTATCCCGATCTGCCGAAGGGCTATCAGATCTCCCAGTACGAAGAGCCGCTCTGCGAGGACGGCTGGGTCGGGATTCCGGACGGGAACGGCGGCGTGCGGAAGATCCGGATTCACCGCATCCACCTCGAAGAAGACGCGGGCAAGTCCGTGCATGACGAGGTGTATGTCGGCGAAAACGAAAGCCTGGTCGATGTCAACCGCTGCGGCACGCCCCTGATCGAGATCGTGAGCGAACCGGACATGCATTCCCCCCAAGAAGCCTATGAATACCTGACGAAGCTGCGCCAGATGGTGCGCTGGCTGGGCGTGTGCGACGGCAACATGGAAGAGGGCAGCCTCCGCTGCGACGCGAACATCTCACTGCGTCCGGCCGGTACGGAGGGGCTGGGCGTCAAGACCGAGCTGAAGAACATGAACACCTTTCGCGGGGTCGAGAAGGCGCTGGCCTTCGAGATCGCCCGCCAGACGCGCATCCTCGAATCCGGCGGGAAGGTCGTCCAGCAAACGTTGCTCTGGGACGAGGCCGCGGACGAGGCGCGGCCCATGCGCTCCAAGGAAGAGGCGCACGATTACCGGTATTTCCCGGATCCCGACCTGCCTCCCCTCGTCGTGGACGCCGCATGGCAGGCGGAGATCGCGGCGTCGCTGCCCGAACTGCCGGACGCGCGCGCCGGACGCTGGCGTTCCGCATACGACCTGCCGGATTACGACATTCGGGTCCTGAACGAGGACCGGGGGGTGTCGGATTACACGGACGCCCTCCTGCCGCTCGTGCCGGATCCCAAGAAGGCGGCCAACTGGGTGATGGGCGAGGTGCTCCGGTTCCTGAACGAGCGGAAGGCGGACATCCGGGACTTTTCCGTCCCTCCCGAAGCGCTGGCCGAAGTCATCCGCCTGATCGATGCGGGCGAGATTTCCACGTCGTCCGGCAAGAAGGTCTTCGAGGAGATGCTCGGATCCGGCATCTCCCCCCGGGCCGCCGTGGAAAAACTCGGGCTGTCCCAGGTCTCCGACGCCGGCGCGCTGGAATCGCTCGTCGACCGGGTGATCGCCGAAAATTCCCCGGAAGTCCAAAAATATCTGGACGGAAAACATCAGGTCTTCGGCTTCCTCATGGGCCGGGTCATGCAGGTCTCGAAGGGAAAGGCGAATCCCGCCATTGCGACGGAGACGATGAAGAGGAAGCTGGAGGGGATGAAGTAAAGCGGGTTTCGCGTTTTGGGTTTCGTGTTTCGGATTAAGAGGGATAGTTGGCAGTCAGCAGTCGGCTGTTGGCAATTACAAAAACGAAAATCGCTGATCGCGCTCGTAAAAGATGTAAAACCACAAAGACATAATTATTATTTTCGTGCCTCGTTGTCTTTCTGGTGAAAAGTCTTGTCATCCCCGCGATTTTCTGGCGGGGATCTTGTGTGCCGCGTGCCCCTCACCCGGTACCGCGTACCACCCAGATCGACAGAGTATTTTTCAATGTAGGATGAATCAGTGATCGAAGTTTCGGGACTCGTCAAACAATTCGGATCCGTCAGGGCGGTGGACGACGTGAGCTTCTCCATCCCCGGCGGGCAGATCTGCGGCTATCTGGGGCCGAACGGGGCGGGCAAGACCACCACGGTGAAGATGCTCACGGGGATGATCCGTCCCGACGCCGGCACGGCCCGCATCGCGGGACGGGACCTCCTGGCCGATTCACTGGAAGTCAAGAAACGCATCGGCCTGGTACCCGAATCCGGCGCGGTCTTTCAGAGCCTGACGCCGCGCGAATATCTTTCCTTCGTCGGCAGGCTCTATCATCTCTCCGAAGACGTGATCCAATCCCGCATCGGGGAGTTCCTCCAATTTTTCGGACTCGAATCCGACGCCGACCGGCCCATGACCGGCTTCTCCAGAGGGATGAAACAGAAAACGGTCATCGCCGCGGCCCTGATCCACCAGCCGGATGTCCTGTTCCTCGATGAACCCCTGAGCGGACTGGACGCCAACGCCGCCCTGCTCCTCAAGGAACTGCTCCGCAACCTGGCCCGTCAGGGCAAGACCATTTTCTATACGAGCCACATCCTCGAAGTGGTCGAGCATCTCTGCGACCGGGTGATCATCATCCATCGCGGACGGATCACGGCGGACGGATCCGTCACGGAACTCAAGGAAATGACCCGGCAGCCCTCGCTCGAGGGGGTGTTCAGCCGGTTGACGCGCGAGACGGACGCCTCAGAACTCGCCGCGGCGTTTTCAAGATCCTATTCCAAGAAAGGACCATGAAAAGAAAAGCGGAAATTTTCGGCGTCGACCCGATCCAGTTCCGGACGCTGTTCAGGCTGTTTCTCACCCTCGACCTGCGCCGGGGGACGACCGGAAGCAAGCGGCGTCTGCCGCCCGTCATGCTGAATCTCGTCATTTACGCCTTCCTGGGTCTTTCGCTGGCCGGTTCGATCGTCCGGAACGCCTCTCCCTTCCTGTACGCGCTGCTCACCTTCGCGTACGCCATGTTCATGGCCGCCTCGGCCGTCATCCTGGAATTGTCGCAGACGCTCGTCGACCCCGAAGAGAAGGATCTCCTCGTCTTCCGGCCCGTCCGTTCGCGAACCTATTTTGCCGCTAAAATGGCGAACCTGCTGTTTTATATCGGGTGCGTGTCTCTCGCGCTCAGCCTCTTCCCCGCCCTGGCGGGGCTGGCCCTGCCGGGCGCGACCTGGATTTATCCGCTTCTTTACCTGCCGGTCGCGCTCCTTTCGGGAATCATGACCGGCGCATGCATGGCGGCGATTTACGCCACGCTCATGCGCATCCTCGACACCGAACGCCTCAGGGACGGGATTGCGTTTTTCCAGATCGGGCTGACGTTTGTCCTCATCGTCGCGTTTCAATGGATTCCCCGCATCGATCCGGATCTTCTTTCCGGAGAACCGGCTCCGTGGGTTTACGGGCTTCCGCCGGCTTGGTTTGCCGGATTGCTCCAGGTGCTCCGCGGCGAGGGCGGTCCGGTTTTCCTCATCCTCGGCGCGGCCGCCCTCTCCGGATCGATTCTGCTCCCGGCGGCCGGATTCCGCCGGATTTCATCCGGGTATCTGGATTTAATCCGGCCGCAGACGGAGAAGATCCCCGCCCCCTCCCTCCGGGAAAAGAAATCCGAGCGCGTCCATTCGCACCGCTGGATGGCCGATCCCGAACGCCGGGCGGGGTACGCCCTGACGTGCCGGATGCTCCGCCGGGACCGGTTCGTCAAAATGGGCGCCTATCCGCTCTTCGGTATTCCGCTGGCTTTTTTGTTCATCGCGATGCAGGACGGGGGATTCTCCGACCCCTTCGCGCCGGGGGCCGCATTGGGATTCAGGCAATCCGGCATGCTTTTCCTCTTCCTGTTTTTTTTCGTCTGTCAGTCTCTGATCCGGAATCTCACCTATGCGAGAGACTGGGAGGCCGGGTGGATTTATGCGGTCGCCCCGCTGGCTTCCCCGGGGAAGTTGTTCCAGGGCGTCAAGCTCGCCGTCTTCATCAGGCTGATCCTGCCGTTCCTTTTCGTCCTCTTCGCCGTGTTTGCGACCCGGATGCCCCTCGCGCACGCGCTGAAACACATCCTGTTTCTCGGCGCCGGCGGAGCGCTTGCCTTCTCCGTCGGTTCATTCTGGGTCCGGGATCCGCCGTTTTCGAGGGAGCGGATACCGGGGGATCGCCTGGGCCGCATGCTGGCGCCCTTGTTGACGCTGCCCGTCTTCGTGCTGCTGGTGCGGCTCCAGGCGTTCGCCTATCACGATGCGGAAGGATACGTGATCGCACTCGCCTCCATGGCCGGACTCTGGATTGTGTTGGAATGGATCCTTTATCCCCGGATGCGGCGCATCCGACCGGAGCGGGAGACCGGGTGAGAGGGTTTCGCAGCCTGTATTATTCATGAAAAGGATTGATCCATGATGCGTCGCCGTTTCTGTTTCGTGTTGTCTTTCCTGATGATCGGATTGTTCGCGCAGGCCTGCAAAAAGCCGGTTCCGGTTGCGACGCTGATTCTGAGAAACGGATTCATCTATACGGTGGATCCTGAAAACCGGGTAGTCGAGTCCATTGCCATCAAGGGAGACCGCATCCTGGCGATCGGGACGGATCAGGAAATGGCCCGTTTTGTCGGGCCGAAGACCGCGGTGCTCGACCTCGAAGGACGCTTCGCGTGCCCCGGATTCAACGATGCGCACATTCATCTTCCCAGGGGCGTGATGGACGGCCATGAGCTCGATCTGTCGGGCGTCCATTCGATCCGGGATATTCAGCGTGCCGTGATGCGCCGGTATGAAGAAATCCGGAAAGACAATCCGGGCGGCTGGACGGTCGGCCGCGGATGGGACCAGACTTTGTATCCCGGGAACGAACGGCCCACGCGATCCGACATCGACCGGTTCGTGTCCGAGGCGCCGGTTTTCCTGCGGCGTGTCTGCGGTCACGTGGCGGTGGCGAACGGCAAGGCGCTCGACATCGCGGGGATCGACCGGCACACCCCGGACCCGCCGGGAGGTCGGATCGTCCGGGATCCACGCACCGGAGAACCGAACGGCATTCTCGAGGAAAAGGCGATGGACCTCGTTATCCAGTATTTACCGCCTCCCTCCAAGGCCGCGGCCACAGCCGAAATACTGAACCTGCTCGACAGATTCAGGCGGCTGGGCATCACGAGCATACAGGGGCCCTGCGATTCCCTCGCCTGTGAAATCCTCGCCTCACTCCTCGAAACGGATCGGCTGACCTGCCACGTATCCATGTGGATGCCGCTCGAGGCGGATCTTTCCACAGCCAAACGCACCCGTTCCAAATACCGGGGGACGATGATCCGGGCCGGATTACTCAAGGGATACATCGACGGCAGCCTCGGATCACGCACGGCCGCCCTGTTTCGTTCGTACGCCGATGCGCCCGAGACCTTCGGACTGCAACGGATGACACAGAACGCCCTGAACCTGCTCGTGCTTAAGGCCGACCGGGAAGGATTTCAGGTCGGCCTCCACGCCATCGGAGACCGGGCGAACCGCATGGCGCTGGACGCCTTCGAACTGGCCCGCGAACTCAACGGACGCCGGGACAGCCGGCATCGCATCGAACACGCCCAGGTGCTCGATCCCGAAGACATTCCCCGGTTCGCGAGGCTGGGTGTGACGGCGTCGATGCAGCCGAGCCATTGCCTGACCGATTTGCTGTGGGCCGAACACCGGCTGGGGACACGGCGCAGCCGGACCGCCTATGCCTGGAACGAACTTGCGGAATCCGGAACCGTGCTGGCCTTCGGCACGGACTGGCCCGCGGCGCCTCTCGATCCCCTGATCGGAATCTATACGGCCGTGACCCGCCGTGACACGTCGGGTTACCCGGCCCAGGGCTGGTTCCCGGAGCAGCGGATCGGCATCGGGGAGGCGATCCGGGCCTATACGCTGGGTTCCGCGTATGCGGAATTCACGGACCCCATGAAAGGATCCCTGGAACCCGGAAAGCTGGCGGATATCGTCGTGTTCGACCGGAATCTGCTCCGCATCCCGCCGCAGGAACTCCTGAGAGCCGGGGTGGCGTATACGATACTGGGAGGAAAGATCATCTACCGTGCTGTCCCTGAGGATGATGTGACGGATTGATGGATCCCGAATGCCGTCGGAGCAAAAGGAAGCGGATGGTGCGCGAAAATAGTATCTGAGCGAACATCCCATTTTAACGTGGTATCACCGAGCATCATTGTATCGAATCAGGAGGATGCGATGCCGAACGTACTTTTCAACATCCCTCTTCCCCAAAACGAGCCGGTACTGGGATATGAACCCGGGAGTCCCGAAAAGCTGGCGCTCAAGGGGGAACTGGCGGAAATGAAAGCCCGCGAAGTCGAGATTCCTGTCCTGATCGGAGGGGAGGAGATCCGGACCGGAAATCTGGCAGACTGCGTCTGCCCGCACGAACACGGCCACAGGCTGGGCCGTTATCACAAGGCCGGCGAAAAGGAGGTCCGAAAGGCCATCGACGCGGCGCTCAGGGCGCGACCGGACTGGGTGTCGATGCCGCTCGAGGCCCGGGCGTCCATTTTCATCAAGGCGGCTGAGCTGCTCTCGAAATCCTGGCGGCCGGTCCTCAATGCGGCCAACATGCTCAACGCCAGCAAAACGGTATTTCAGGCGGAAATCGATTCGGCCTGCGAACTGATCGATTTCCTGCGCATCAATCCGTTTTACATGCAGAAGATCTACCAGCAGCAGCCGCGGTCGAGCGAGGGGTGCTGGAACTATGTGGAACAGCGTCCGCTTGAGGGATTCGTCTTCGCGGTCACGCCGTTCAATTTCGCCTCCATCGCCGGGAATCTGCCCACCGCGCCCGCCATCATGGGCAATGTCGTGGTCTGGAAACCCGCCTCTTCCACCGTCTTCATCGCCTATTATATCATGCGGCTGCTCCGGGCGGCCGGATTGCCGGACGGCGTGATCAACCTCGTCCCCGGATCGGGACCGACGGTCGGAGACCCCGTGCTGAATTCCCCGGATCTTTCCGGGATCCATTTCACGGGCTCGACGGCCACGTTCCGCCGGATGTGGCAAACCACCGGACAGGGCGTGCGAAAATACAAGACCTGGCCCCGGATCGTGGGCGAGACGGGCGGCAAGGATTTCATATTCGCCCATGTCTCGACGGATATCGACATCCTGTCCGCGGGCCTGATCCGCGGGGCGTTCGAATATCAGGGGCAGAAATGCTCGGCGGCGTCGCGGGCGTACATCCCCGCATCGATGTGGCCGGACCTGAAAAAACGGCTTCAGGAAACGGTTTCGGGGATCCGGATGGGCGATCCGGAAGATTTCCGGAATTTCATGGCCGCCGTGATCGACCGGCAGGCCTTCGATACGATCACCGGATACATCGAATATGCCCGCAACTCCTCCGAGGCGGAGTTCATCACAGGCGGCGGTTCGGACGATACCACGGGATACTTCATCGAACCGACCATCATCCGGACCACCAATCCGAAATTCCGGCTGATGGAAGAGGAGATTTTCGGCCCGGTCCTCACCGTGTATGTCTATCCGGATTCGGATTATGTGGAGACCCTGCATCTCTGCGACCAGACCTCGCCCTATGCACTCACGGGCGCCGTCTTCGCCACGGACCGCAGGGCGATCGATCAGGCCACACGGATCCTTCAGGACGCGGCCGGGAATTTTTACATCAACGACAAGCCGACCGGCGCGGTGGTGGGCCAGCAGCCCTTCGGGGGGTCCCGGGCTTCCGGAACCAATGACAAGGCGGGGAGCATGCTGAACCTGCAGCGCTGGGTCTCGCCGCGTACGATCAAGGAAAATTTCAATCCGTCGGCGGATTACGGGTATTCCCATATGGCGGAGGAATGATCCGGAAAACGGGCGTCCCGCGAGGATGAAAAGATCTGCCACGGAGAACACGGAATACACGAAAAATGGAGACAAAGAAAAACCACGGAGGACACGGAATATTGAAGAACGGAAGAATAGGTTCGATTCTTTGAATTCGGAAGGGGCGGAGTTCATCCGTCAGGATAATTTGAAAAAACATTTCGTAGGTCCGATATGCCCCGCATCATTTCAGCGGGGCTATCGGACAATTCCGATTGGATAAATGTCCGAATGGTCCTTTAAAAAAGGACCATTTCGGACCTGCCTGTTATTCTAGATTTCTATTATTTATGCCTTCAACTTCATTCCAACCCCATCCGATTTCATATAGGCCTTTCTCGACGCAATTCATAAAACTTGAATGAGGCCAGTCTTCTGGTTTCACAACAAGACCATGTTTAATCGGATTGTAATGAATATAATCCATATGGCGAGCAAAATCTTTGTTGTTTCTAATGACATGGTCATAAAAACGATGTTGGGCGAGTGTGACGTTTTGGGTGATGTTGTGATGGGTTTTGTAATTGTTGGTGAAATTGCGTCGCAGAGATTGTACGAGTTTAGAAATAGTACAATTCAAAGGCTTGATCAAAAAGTGAAAATGATCCGGCACTATCACATACGCATAGAGAATATGTTTGTAGGTCTCACCGACAATTGAGAGCGTGTTCATGAAAATTTTGACATTCTCCCGATTGGAAAACAATGGGGCGCGATGGTAATTCACGCAGGTTATAAAATAAATCGCATCTGGAATATGAAAACGATGAATATCCATGCAAGAAAATTGAAAAAATATTTTGGCTTTGTCAAGCAATTTGAAAAAAAATTTTGCAGGTCCGATATGCCCCGCATCATTTCAGCGGGGTTATCGGACATTCCCGATCGAATAAATGTCCGAAAGGTCTATAAAAACGGACCATTTCGGACCTACGAGGGAGGAGGGGCTTTGGGTTTTGAATACCACCCGCCGCCACGACCGGGGGAGTGCATCCTTTCCGGCTTATTGTGATAAAG
>OMKS01000451.1_pt1 | contig 38575 bp, 32 predicted proteins | sample 1674721 | NCBI WGS metagenome assembly OMKS01 (sample SAMN06264996, study PRJEB25208) | sediment metagenome | isolation source: hot spring sediment | place: USA: California | collected 2014-09-02 | reverse complement strand
GGTTTGGAGGGCCCGCGTTTCCGGGTGAACACCTGCATTCGCAGCGGCGCGGTGTATAGAAACCAAACGCCGACCAGGGGGTGGAGCGGCAGCCCGCCGTCTCTTCGTCGGCTCTGGGGTGGGAAATGACCGTTCGGCACCGGAATGCGCCGGCAAGACGGGTGTTGGCACGAGGCTTGCACAGATTCGCGCGTGGTGACGTGCCCAAGGCAGGACAAACAAGATGTCCGATGACATGAAAATTCTTCAGTACCTCGAAGCGGGGCTGCGAGCCGAAGGGGCCCGCCAGCAGGCCATCGCCAATAACGTGGCCAATATCAACACGCCGGGCTACCGACGGACGGTCGTGCGCTTCGAGGAAGTCCTGGCCAAGGCCATCGATCGCGGGCAGGGGACCCGGTCCGACCAGATCGCGCTGGAGTTCCTCCAGCCCCACGACACCCCCGTCAACGGCAACGGCAATGACGTGTCGCTGGATATGGAGGTGGGCGAGATGGTGAAGAACTCGCTGCGGCATGAGACCTACATGCTGCTGCTCAAGAAGAAATACGCCCAGATTCAGGAAGCCATTCGCGTGCCCTGAGCTCGCGGATAGAGGGAGCCTGCGATGAAGGTTGAAGCCGGTTTGTTCGGTACGCTGGATATCGCCGTTTCCGGTTTGAAGGCCAACCGCAAACAGGTGGACGTGATCACCTCGAACGTGGTGAACGCACGGACCACGGACGTGGGCGACGGGCAGCCGTACCGGCGGCTGGAAACGATTTTCAAGACGGATCCGGATGCGTTGAGCGGCGTGGAGGTGGCGGAGGTCGTCGAGGACCCCAGCGCCTTTCAGCGGGTGCTCAAGCCCAATCACCCCCAAGCCGACGCGGACGGATACGTGCTGATGCCGAACGTGGATCTGCCGCAGGAGCTGATCCAATTGAATATGGCCACGCGGGCCTACCAGGCCAGCGCGGCGATCATGAAGCGATACCAGAAGATGGTTGAGACGAGCCTTGGACTTCTGAAGTAGCGAGGACGCAGGGATGAGCATTGAGTTCAGCGTGGACCTGGGCCGGGTCGCCCCCCATACGGACGTCGCCCGGTCGCCGGCGACCGAACAACCTCAGGCCAAACCGGGTTTCGGTCAGGTCGTGCAGCGCTCGCTGGAGCACGTCAACGGTCTGCAGGATGAGGCCGACACGTCGATCACCGAGCTGTTGACCGGTCAGCAGCAGGACATCAACAGCGTCGTCGCGTCCGTGGCGCGGGCGGATATGAGCTTCAAGCTGCTGGTGGGCGTGCGCAACAAGCTGATCGAGGCCTACAAGGAAACGATGAAGATGCAGGGATAGCCCGCAGGCGGCGATTCCACGCGACAAGGCGATGGTGAGGTTGTGAGGTCTCATGGGAATCCTGCAGAAGATCAACGCGGTCTGGCAGAAGATCGGGGTGGTCCAGCGGGCCCTGTTGATCGCGATGGTTCTGGCGTGCGTGATCACGGCGGGGCTGTTGACGAAGTGGGCATCGAGCGCGGACCTGCGGCTGCTGTACAGCGACCTGAGCGCCGAGGACGCCGGGAAGATCGTCGACAAGATCAGCGAGATGAACGTTCGCTATGAGCTTCGCGGCAGCGGAACGAGCATCTACGTGCCCAGTAAAGAGGTATACCGCCTCCGGTTGGCGATGGCCAAGGAGGGCCTGCCGACCCACAGCCAGAGCGTGGGCCTGCTGGATGACTCGGGGTTGGTCTTTCCGCCCGCGATCCAGGCGTGGAAGCTGGAGGAAGCCTTCCAGCTTGAGCTGTCCCGCACGATCGAGATGATCGACGGGGTGGTGGGAGCCCGCGTGCACGTGGCACGGCCGGAGCAGCAGGGCATTCTGGCCACCAAACCCAACGATATCAAAGCCACGGTGATGCTGGTGGTTCAGCCCGGCTGGACCATCACGCAGGACAGCGCCGCGGCGATCACACACATTGTGGCCAGCGCCACGCCGGGACTACTGCCCGAGAACGTCACGATCACCGACAACAAGGGGCGACTGCTTTCGAATCGTACCGCCCTGAATCCCAACCTTGGTATGGCCGACAGCTTTCACAGCCTCAAGCAGGACATTGAAGCGCGGATGAACGAGCAGATTTCCGGGGCGCTGGAACGGCATCTGGGTCCGGGCCGGGTGTCCGTGCTCAGCAGCGTCGTGCTCGACATGACCAGCCAGTCGGTCGTCAAGAAAACGTATGAGAAGGGGGTCCCCCAGCAGGAGACCATCGACAGCACGACCACCACGAAAGATCCCGTCCAGGACGACAAGGGGAACACGAAACAGAGCGGCACCTCCGAAAAAACCGAGTCCATCGTGAACGCCTACGTCAATCCGGAGACGATGACGACCATGACCGACGTGTCCGGGAAGATCGTTTCCTGGTCGGTGACGGCCATCGTGGACCTGCATAGACGATCCGAGCCGTCGCAAAAAGGCCGAAGCGGTGAGGGCTCCGAGGGCGAGGAAGGCGCTCAGGGTGCGCAGGCCGCCCCCGCCGCAACGGAGCTGATTATGTCGGTGGAGGACGTCGAGGAGATCATCCTGGGCGCCATCGGCGGCCGCAAGATGCTCACCGATGAAAACGCCCTGATCGTCAAGAATGTGCCCGTCTATGAGCCCCCCATGTCGGTGACGGCGGTCTCGCAGGATTTTGAGCGCATGTCCCGGATCGTGGATCTCGTGCGGCATTCCTCGATGGGCGTCCTGGCCCTGTGTGCCCTGATCGTGTTGCGGATCTTTACCAAGGCTTCTCGGCGAATCGCGGAGGTTCCGGCGGCGACCGAGTCGGCCGGGCAGTTGGTGGCGGGCGGCCTGGGTCTGTTGCCTCCGGGCACCGACGCCGGGGCGGCCTACCGCCAGCGAATCGCCACCGAACTGCGTCAGAATCCCGATCAGGTGCGCCGCCTGTTCGCCAGTTGGCTGGCGGAGGGCAGCTAGGCATGGCCACGTTGACCGGCAAGCGCAAGGCGGCCCTGCTGCTGGCCAGCCTGGACCAGGCCACCGCGACGGAGCTCCTCAAGGGGCAGCCCCAGGAGGTTATCCAGGAGCTGGCGATGGAGCTGGCTCACCTGGACGCCGCCAGGCAGGTGGACGGCGCCGAAAGCAACGCCGTGACCAAGGAGTTCTGTGCGGCTCTGGAACGATCCCAGATGGGGCAACTGAACGTCAAGGCCTTTGTCAGCGACATCCTGAAGGGAACGGCCGGCAAGGAACGCGCCAGCGAGCTGCACGCCCAGATGCAAAAGGCCATCCGCGAGAAGGATCCCTTCATCGCGATCGCCTCGGCGCCGCCCAACCAGATCGCCGCCGCCCTGGAGAGCGAACCGCCGCAGGCCATCGCCCTGGTGCTCTCGTCGCTGCCGCCCAAGCTGAGCACGGAGGTGCTCAGTCGCCTGAACCGCGAGATTTCGCTCAAGACCGTCGCGCGAATGACCCGGCCCAGCGAGGTCTCCCCGAAGACGCTGCGGCGGATCGGCGAGATGGTCTGCAAGCGCCTGGTCGAGCTGACCAGCGGCGAGGACGCGGTGATCGAGGAGACCAAGCCCAAGGAGACCCTTCGCAAGGTGGCCCTGGTGCTGAGCGGGTTGACCAAAGAGATGCGAGACGCCATGCTGGAGGAGATCGAAAACACCGATAAGGAAACCGCCAAGACCGTCCGGGCGCTGATGGTCACCTGGGAGGACATCCCCAAGATCGAGGATCGCTCGCTGCAGGATGCCCTTCGCAAGGTCGATGCGGGTATTCTGGCCAAGGCCCTGTTCAACGCCGAGTCGGTGATCGCCGAAAAAATCCGCTCCAACATCTCCGAGCGGGCCCGCCAGATGGTGGACGAGGAGATGTCGCTTATGGCCGAGCCGCGCAAGAAGGAGATCATCGAGGCCCGCGAAGAGGTCGCCAAGCCCCTGCGCGAGGCCAACGAGGCCGAGCAACTGGCCTTCATGGAGGAGGAGTAGCCCATGGGCGCAGGCGTGACGATACAACTGAGCGCCCCGATCCGTCCGATCCGCTCGATTCACGTCGTGGCCGAGGGGCAGACCCAGACGCCGGCGGAGGATGAGGCCCGGCGCCTGCGCGCGGAGTTGGACAGCACCCGGGCCCAGGTGCAAAGGATGGTCCGGCAACTGGATGAGGCCGTGGCGCAAATCCGGGCGTTCCAGGAAGAGCAGCTCCACGCCTGCCGGGACCAGGTGATCCGCCTGGCCGTGGGCATCGCCGAGAGGATTCTCCTTAAGCAGATCGCATCGGGGGAGTACGACATCGAACGGATCGTCACCGAGACGCTGGCGCAGGCGCCGACCGGCCGGAAGATTGTGGTCCGGCTGCACCCCGCCGACCTGGAGACCCTCCGGCAGCTCGTCGCCGACGGCGGCGCCGAGGCGTTGCACCATATCGAGATGGTCGCCGATCCTCAACTGGGCCGGGCCGAATGCGTGGTGGACAACGAGCAGGTGACGCTTGAGCACCGCGTGGATGAGCATCTGCGACAGATTGAACAGGCGCTGAAGGCCGGAGCCACGCCATGAGCCAACCGCCCTCAACCGGCTTGCCTGATTTCACATCGCTCCACGCGGCTCTGGAGAAGACGCCCCGCGTGATGCGCCGGGGGACCATCGTGCGGGTGGCGGGGCTGACGGTCGAGAGCAGCGGCCCGGACGTGGGACTGGGCCAGACCTGCGAGATCCGCGTGCGCAACCGCCTGCCCATTGTCGCGGAGGTCATCGGGTTTCACGGCTCGAACCTGGTGCTGCTGCCCATGGATCACATCGACGGCATCGGCCCCGGCGACGCCGTCGTGGCGCTCAATCAAGGACGGCTCATCCGCGTGGGCCCGAACATTCGAGGCCGCGTGTTGGACGGCCTGGGTCGGCCCATCGACGGCAAAGGACCGTTGCAGGGGCACGAGGTGCAATCGCTGGACAACCCCAGCCCCGAGCCCCTCCGCCGTCGAATGATCGCCGAGCCCCTGCCGCTGGGCATTCGCGCCATCGACGGGGTGCTCACCTGCGGCAAGGGCCAGCGCGTGGGCATCTTCAGCGGCAGCGGCGTGGGCAAAAGCGTTCTGCTCGGCGAGATCGCCAACGGCAGCGCCGCCCAGGTCAACGTCGTGGCCTTGGTGGGCGAGCGCGGCCGTGAGGTGCGGGAGTTTCTGGAGAAAGACCTCGGCCCGGAGGGCCTGGCCCGTAGCGTCGTCATTGTCGCCACCAGCGACGCGGCGGCGGTCCAGCGGATCAAAGCCGCCTTCACCGCGGTCACCATCGCCGAATACTTCCGCGATCAGGGCATGGACGTCTTGTTCATGATGGACTCATTGACCCGGTTCGGCCAGGCCCAGCGCGAGATCGGCCTGGCCGCGGGCGAGCCCCCCGCCACCAAGGGATACTGTCCGAGCGTCTTCGCGCTATTGCCCCGCCTGCTGGAGCGGCTCGGCTGCAGCGAACGCGGCAGTATCACCGGCATCCTTACCGTGCTCGTCGAGGCCGATGACCTGAACGACCCGATCGCCGACAGCGCCCGCTCCCTGCTGGATGGGCACATCATCCTGAGTCGGAAGCTGGCCGACCGGGGCCATTACCCGGCGATCGACATCCTGCAGAGCGTCAGCCGGTTGATGAACACCGTCACCACCCCCGAGCACCGGCAAGTGGCACAGCAATTTCGCGAGATTTATGCGACGTACACCGACGCCGAGGACCTCATCAGCATTGGGGCGTTCTCGCCGGGCAGCAACCGCCGTATCGACGGGTCGGTGGCCCTGATCGACCGTATTCAGGATTTTCTGATCCAGCCGACCCGGCAACGGAGCAGTTTTGCGGAAACAGTAAACCGGCTCAAGGACATTGCCGAAGCATGGGATAGCCTGCTCAATGGCCCTCCGGCTGCGCCGACAGGCGCAGGGGCACGTTCTTAAGCGATTGAAAAGTCGATAGTTATCGGTATCGGGCGACGGGACCTGTGACGTGAGACGCTTCGCATGGCGGCTTCAGCGGCTGCTGGATATCAAGGTCAAGCAGGAGGACGCCCTGCGGGGCGAGCTGGTGGCCGTCACCGAACAGGTCGTGGCCCTGCGGGGTCGTTTGCTCATGCAGCGGGCCGCCCTGCGCCGGTTGTTGGCCGGCCTGGAACCGGATGCGACCGAGACGTGGCTGGAGCGAAAGCGCCTGGCCCTGCGTCACGCGTCGGTGACCGAACAGCAGCTCACCGAGGGCCGGCGACGCCTGGAGGAGCTGGAGCAACAACGGCAACGGAAGATGCATGAGGTCATGGAGGTGCGGAAGTTTCGCAAACGCCTGGAGCGGCTGCGGGCTCAGGCCTACGAGGACTTCATGCGTCGGCAGGAGAAGCGGATGCAGGACGAAACGGACGATCGGACCAGCGTCACGGTAGCGCGGCGGATTTTGTCGCCGGCCTGAGATCGCCCCGGGAAAGGATGACCGAGCGGAGCGGACGATCATGATGAAAAAACACATCATCATCCTGGCGTTGGTCGGGGTCGTCAGTTTTGCGGCGACCTTCGGCGTAACGTGGATGCTCAAGCGGCGCAGCGTGGATATCCCCCCCGCCCCTCAGGCCGCCGGGGCGGCCCAGCCGGCGGGACGGACCGCGTCGGCCCCCTCGACCCCACGCGTGCCCACGCTGACGGGCGGCGCCGGGGCCCGGGCCCCGAGCATGGGCGAAACGGAGTTGGCCGGCCTGATCGACGACGTGCGGGCGACCATCCGGGACTATGAGTCCCGCCAGGACGAGCTGACTGAGCAGAACCAGCGTCTGGCCCTGGCGCGGAAGACCCTGCAGGAGGATATCGAGCGCCTGACCAGCCTCAACGCACAACTGGCGGCGACGCTGAATGATCTGCGTCGGCAGGAACAGCAGCTTCGCAACACCCGGCTGGAGGTCAGCCAGGAAGAGAAGGCCAACCTGGAGCGTCTGGCGGCGGCGTACGACAAGATGGACGCGGCCCAGGCCAGCAAGATCATGGTCAACATGATGACCAGCAACCAGATGGCCGATGCGGTCAAGATCATCTACTACATGTCCGAGCGGACCGCCGCCAAACTGCTCGGCGAGATCGCCGGCACCCAGCCGAACCTGGCCGGCACCCTGAGCCTGGAATTGAAGAAAGTCAAAGAGAACGAGTAAGCGTATGGACGTCGCCACCGTCATCGGGTTGGTTTTGGGTATCCTGGTCGTATGCGCGCCGATCCTCCTGGCCGGGGCTCTGCCCGCGTTTGTCGACGTGCCCTCCATGATCCTGGTGATCGGCGGCATGATGTGCGCGGTCATGATCCACTTTTCCCTGCCGCAGTTCCTGGGTATCTTCAGCGTGATCAAGAAGACCTTTCTCGTGCGGGTGCCGGTCCCGGGCGAGATCGTCCAGCAGATGATTAACTTTGCCGCGATCAGTCGTCGCGACGGGGCCCTGGCCCTGGAGGAGCAAATCCGCAAGGTGGACAACAAGTTCGTCGTCAAGGGCCTGCAAATGCTCGTCGACGGCCAGGAAGAGGACGCCGTGCGCGACATGATGAGCCTGGAAATTCAAAACATCCAGGAGCGGCACAACCAGGGCAAGCGAATTCTCGATTTCATGGGCGCGGCGGCCCCGGCCTTCGGAATGATCGGCACGCTGATCGGCCTGGTGCAGATGCTCCAGAATCTCAACGATCCCAGCCAGATCGGCCAGGGGATGGCCGTGGCGCTGCTGACCACCTTCTACGGGGCGGTCCTGGCCAACCTGATCTTCATCCCGCTGGCGGGCAAGCTGAGTGTGTATTCGAAGGCCGAGATCCTCGCCATGGAAATGACCGTCGAGGGCATCTGCGCCATCTCCCGCGGCGAGAACCCCACCGTCGTCCGGGAGAAGCTTCAGTCGTTCGTCTCGCCGGCCAAGCGCGAGGAAGTCAAGGCCACCGTGTGAGAGCAGACGGGACCGGCGATGGCACGCAAGGGCAAAAAGGCCACAGACGACGCACCCGCCGGGGCCCCGGAATGGATGGTCACCTTCAGCGACTGCATGACGCTGCTGCTGACCTTTTTCGTGCTGCTCATCAGCTTCGCCACGTTCCACGATGAGACGCTGCCGGCGCTGGGCCGGGCGTTTCAGAAGGCGCTGCCCTCCATCGGCCAGTCGCAGCGCAGCGACGTGGAAAGCATCTACGAGAACGAGCGCACCAAGCAGACCGAGAAGATCGAGGTCGGCACCGAGACCCCGCCGCTGATCCGTCCCCAGGAATCGGGCCGGCCGCACGCCCAACAGAAGCCGCTGGATTTCAAGAATCTCAAGGTGTTCAGCGTGGATTCATCGCGGTTCTTCTGGGGTCGGGCCACGGCCATCTCGCAGGAAGGCCGTCTCGTCCTGGACGCCCTGGCCACCTTCCTGCACTCCGAGCCCAGCCGCGTTGTGGTCAGCGAGAACAGCCCCGACGGCTGGGATGAACAGGGACTTCGACGGGCCTGGGCGATCGTGGAGTACCTCAGCAGCCCCGAACGCGAACAACCGGTGCCCCGCGATTGTTTCAGCATCACCGCCTCGACGATGATGCAGGACCGCCCCGCCGACGGGCGGCAGGTCGAGATCACCCTGCTCGAGCGGAGGCTGTACCAATGAGCCCGCCGCGCAAGACCGTCCGGGAAGAACCCAAGGCCGGCGCCCCGACCTACATCGTGACATATTCGGATATGATTACGCTGCTGCTGACCTTCTTCGTGATGCTGTTGAGCCTGGCCCGCCAACAGGTGGAGGAGCACCGGTTCAAGGCGGGGCAGGAATCGCTGCGTAAGTCCTTGGCCGATTTCGGATTGACCGGCTCCCTGTTCAACCGGGGGTCGGGGGTGGAGTTCGAACATCCGAAGGTGCTGTACAAGGTGCCTGAGGACAAGCAGCCCGTGACGCAGGAAGAGCTCAACACCCGCTCGATCGACGAGCATGGCGATATGCTGCGGCGGATCGTGCGGGATATCGAACAGATGATGCATACCTCGCCGTCCCAGATCACCGGAACCCATCTGACCCCCGTATCGACCACGATTCGGTTCGACGACGAAGCCTGGACGATGGACGACGAGGCGCGCGGCTTCCTGACCAATTTCAGCCTTCAGCTTCAGGCCTCGGTCGGCCATCGACACGCGATTATCTACGTCGTGGGCCTGGCGGCGGACGAGCCGACCGCCGCCGAACAGTGGGCAGTCAGCGCCCGTCGAGCCCAAGCCGTCGCCGATTTCCTCCGCGGCACGCTTCCGGAGGACAACACGTGGTCCATCTATAGCTGGGGGGCCGGGCCCGGCGGCGATTGGGCCGGGCCGACCGGCATGGCCAGCCGAGACTCCCATATCCTCCTGGCGACGCTCACGGACGAATAGCGCCGGCCATTGTTCAGTTTCCCGACAGCCCCGTGTGCGCCCATGCTCAAGGGGTGCGTTTTGACCGTTTCATCGCCACCTGGGAACGCTGGAACGCCGTTTGCACCCGCCTTTACCGAGAGGGCGTATGCGCAAGACGACTCCCGGCAAAGCGGCGTTTGTGATGTTGGGCCTGTGGCTGGCGCTGATTCTGCGCCACCCGGCGCCGGCCGCCGGCGTCGCCGGCGCGGACCCGAACCAGGTCGTGGGGGCAGCCTCGACCCAGGAGACACCTGCCCAGACAACTTGGTCCTCGCCCGTCAAACAGACCCCCCTGGAGGACCTGATCCGAAAAGACTCGGTGTCCACCGTCAAGCTGGTGGGCCGGTTTCTGGTGGCCATGGCCTTCGTCGGCGTTCTGGCGGTAGCAGCGTTCTATCTCTCAAGGCGGGTGGGGCCGAGGTTTGTCCGATCCCAAGGCAAGGAATTGGCCGTCGTCGAGACCCTTGATCTGGGCAGCCGCCGTGCGGTGCACCTGCTTCGCGTGGGGGCCTCTCGACGGATTCTGGTCGGCAGTACGGCCGATCGCATCACCTACCTGGCTGACGTCTCCGACCTGCCGGCAACGATCCCGGGCGATCATGAGGGGGTGGACGACGCATGACAAAACCGGCCTCGATTCTGATCGTGATTCTGCTCGTCCTGCTCTTCGCGGCGCCGCTCGGCGCGGCCCAGAGCCCCGCGCCCGGCGGCTCGATGCCCACGGTGGCCGACCTGGTGGACGTGATCGACAAGGCCTCGGCCGGCGGGCCGTCCGATCAGCCGCCGGCCTGGAGCACGCCCGTCAAACTCGTCGTGCTCTTCACCATCCTGGCGATCATCCCATCGCTGCTGGCGATGACCACGTCCTTCACGCGGATCGTCATCGTGCTCAGCTTCGCCCGGCAGGCCCTCAGCACGCAGTCGATCCCGCCCACCACGGCCCTCATGGGCCTGGCCCTGTTCCTGACCGTGTTCACGATGGCGCCGACCTTCTCGCGGATCAACGAGGAGGCCATACAGCCCTATCTGGCCGAGGAGATCGAGTTCGGCGAAATGACCCAGCGCTCGACCCAGGCGATCAAGGAATTCATGCTGCGTCAGACCCGGCCCGAAGAGCTGAGGGTCTTCGTGCAGATGTCCGGCATCACGCCCCCGCAAACCGCGGAAGCCATGCCCCTTCACGTGGTGGTGCCCTCGTTCATCATCAGCGAGTTCCGCACCGCCTTCGAGATCGGGTGCCTGATATTCATCCCGTTCCTGCTGTTGGACCTGGTCATCGCCAGCGTTCTGCTCAGCGCGGGCATGATGATGCTGCCGCCGGTCATGATCTCGCTGCCGTTTAAACTCATTCTGTTCATTCTGGTCGACGGGTGGGGCATCCTGGCCCACAGCCTGAGCCTGAGCTTCAAATGACGCCGGAGGACGACGCATGGACGCGACGCAGATCCTGTACCTCGGACGCTACACCCTGGAGACGGCCCTGCTGTTGGCGGCGCCGGTGCTGTTGGCCTGTCTGGTGGCGGGCCTGGCCGTGTCGCTGTTTCAGACGATGACGTCCCTGCGGGACATGACGCTGACGATGGTGCCCAAGCTGGCCGCCGTCGGCATTACGCTGCTGTTCTGCGGCAACTGGATGATGCAGGTGCTCATCCGGTTCACCACGGACATCTTCCAGCACATCCAGGCCTACGGTCACTGACGTCATGGACCTCCTGACCGGGCACATCTTCGGATTCGTCCTCGTGCTGACCCGCGTCGGGGCGTTTCTGGCCGTGGCGCCGATCTTCAGTTGGGGCACGATCCCCCGTCGGATCCAGGTCTGCCTCATCGTCATCCTGTCGGTCTTCTTCACCGCGGTGATCGACCCCCTGCCCGCCGGGGACGCGATGAATCCCATCCGGGCCGGGCTGGCGATCGCCCAGGAGGTGCTCTACGGAGGCGTCTTGGGGCTTATCTGCTGGATGCTGTTTTCAGTTGTGCGTATCGCCGCCCGCATCGCCGGTCGGGAGATGGGGTTCGCCATGGCCAGTGTGATCGATCCGGTCACCGGCCAACAGACTCAACCGCTGAGCGTGTTGCTGGAGGTCATCTTCATCCTGCTGTTTCTCGCGGCCAACGGCCATCATCTGCTGCTCCGGGTGATCGCCAAGAGCTACGAGAGCTTCCCGGCCGGGACCATCCCGGAACTGTCCACGCTGGTCAAGGGCGCCATCCTCGCCGGCAGCACGATGCTGGTCATGGCGCTGAAGCTGGCCGCGCCGATGCTCGGGGCGTTCCTGCTGCTGATGGTGGTGCTGGCGGTCATGGCCCGCATCGCGCCCGAGGCGAATATCCTGTTTCTCAGTCTGCCGCTGCGGGTGGGGCTGGGCCTGCTCATCGTCGGCATCTTTCTGCCCTTCATCGGCGCCTTTGTCAAGGAGATGGCTCGGCTCATGGACCACCTGCTGCCGTTATGACCCCGCGGCGGACATGCGTTCCGACGTCGCGTCTGCGAAAGACCGCCTATGCCGGACAACTCGGAAAAGACAGAACAACCCACCGGTCGACGCCTGAGCAAGGCCCGCGAGGAAGGCTCGATGCCCTCCAGCGCCGAGCTATCCAGCGCGGTAAGCCTGATCGTGTTGACCGCCATGTGTTACGTCATGGGGCCACGCGTCGTCACCTGGGCCGCCGAGGCCATGCGTGAAGGCTTTTCGTGCAATCCGACGGCGTGTGACAGCCCGCATCTGCTCGTTGGTTACCTCTCGGAACGCCTGGTTGGAACCGCGATGATCACCGCGCCGTTTCTGCTGGCCCTGATGATCACCGGCGTGGCGGCGCAGGCGGCCATGCACGAGTTTCATCTGCAAGGCAAGTTCAAGCTCCGTTTCGACCAGCTCAACCCCGCCGTCGTCCTGAAGAACCTGTTCTCGCTTCAGTCGGCCGTCAAGCTGCTGGTTACCATCCTCAAGCTGGTCTTCATCAGCACCATTGTTTACCTCTATCTGCGCAACCGGCTCAACACCCTCGCCGCTCTGCAGTGGGCCTGGTCGCTGGACCTGCTGGGCGGAATCGCCCGCCTGATCCTGGGCGTGCTGATCCGCCTGTGCGTGGGGCTGTTGATCATCGGCGTGGCCGATTACATCTTTCAGCGATGGCGCCACACGGAAGGCCTCAAGATGAGCAAGCACGAGGTCAAGGAGGAGCGCCGCAGCACGGAAGGCCCGCCGGAGGTGCAGCGGCAGATCCGCCGCAAGCAGTTCGAGGCCGCGATGCGTCGGATGCTCCAGAAGGTGCCCAAGGCCAACGTCGTCCTGGTCAACCCCACCCACGTCGCGGTGGCCCTGCAATACGACCCGAAGACGATGCACGCACCCGTCGTGGTGGCCAAGGGCGCCGACCACCTGTGCGAGAAGATCAAGGAGGTGGCGCGGGCCTACGGCGTGCCGATCATCCGCCGGCCGAGCCTGGCCCGCGAACTGTATGCCACGGTGGACCTGGATCGGCCCATCCCCGACAAGCTGTTCGTCGCCGTCGCCGAAATCCTGGCCCTCATTTACCGGCTGCGAGCCCAGAAACGTTGAAACGCCGGCGGTCCCGACGGTATAGTACAGGCTCGTTGGACAGAAAACATGAATAGCCAAACGCCCATCCAAACGCGCTCGCGTCGCCGGCCCTGGCTGGCTCGCCGGGGTTTTGCGGCCGGTTCGTTGCTTGCGGCTGTGGCGGCGGGCTGGGTCTTCGTGCCCCCCGCGCGGGTCCTGGATCTGCTGCTGGTGGTGGGGTTCTGCCTGGCGTTGGCGGCGCTGCTGGCGGCGACGCTGGCACGACAAGCGGTCGAGCTGGGGGCGTTGCCGCGGTTGGCGGCGGCCGCGGCGCTGCTGTATGCGGCCCTGGCCGTTGGGGCCACGCGGAGCATGTTCCGCACGGGCCAGGCCGGGACGGTATTGGATATCCTGTCCGCACCGATGGGGTCTCTGCCGTCGGCCTGGCAGTGGATGCCGCTGATGGCGACGGCACTGATCGTCACCTGGCTGGTCTTGCGGGCGGCCGGGCGGGTCCGCCGCCAGGCCCTGGAATACGCGGGGCGCGACGCCCTGGTCCGGCGGGCGGGCATCGCCGCCGAACGGCAGCTCGGTACGCTTACCGAGCCCCAGGCCCGGCATCACCGCCAGGATCTGCTACGGGAGGTCCGCTTCTATCGCGACTTGGCCGGGGTCGCCCAGGTCCTGGGGGGGTACGCCGTGGTCGTTCTCGTGGTCGTCATCGTGGCGTTGCTGGCCCCCGGTCGGCCGGCTCCATGGGCAACGGATCCGCGCGGCGTCGCGACCGCCTCGGCGCCCGTTTCGGGTCTGGCGATCCTGGTGTTCGGCGCCGAGGTGCTGGTGGCGTTCTCGGCGGCGGCTTCCTTGAGCAAGTCGTCCCTGGCCCGACGCACCAAGGCCGCCATGACACGCCCGGCAGCGCAGCGTCTGACCGTCGTTTCCCCGGAGGATGGCCGGGAGGATACCGTCGAATTGCTGAATCCGGACTTCGTGACCGTTTCGCAGGCTCAGGCGTTTGCCGCGGAACCGCGGGAGGTGATCGCCACCTTCGAGCCGGAGCAGACCGGCGACACCGAGCAGCCGCGATCGGATGACCGGGCCGAATCCTATGCCACCATCCAGGAGTACTACCGCACCGTTGTCGAGCGGATCGAGGCCCTGGGGCGCGGAGGCGCGGTCCTGCTGGTCGGCCGGGATCGGGCCGCCCTGCCCGTGACCGTGGCGGTCAACGTCGCCCTGCAACTGGCTCGACGGGGTCGTCGGGTGATCCTGGTGGATGCAGACCCCCAGCGCGGCGCCCTGGCCGAGGTGTTCGACGCGGAGGACGGATCGGGAGCCGATGCGGTCGGCCCCACCTGCATCGAAGGGATCGGGCTGTGGATGGGAGACCGCGCCGGTCTGTTCGAACCGGGTGGGCTGATGGGGGTCTGTTCCCAACTGAACGATCAAGCCGACTGCGTGCTTGCCTACGTGCCCTGTCTCGATCACGTCCCCGGCCCGGCGGAGCCACCGGCCGGGTCGATTCACGCGCTGCTGTTTCAGCAGGCCGCGGGCGAGCCCTCTCCGGACGAGGTGGAGACCCGGCTGGGGGTAGGCGTGCAAGCCGCGTTTCCTTCGCCCGGTCAAGCCGTCACCTCCTGACCGGAGGTCCCGCGTGCGTTACGACAGCGTGGTCAGGCCGGACAATTGACTGTTGATCAACGCCAGCATCCTTTCCAGCCGGGCGAACTTGGCCACCAGGCGCTGCTCTTCGGCGTCCAGGCGGGTCTGCTCGCGCTCGATCCGCCCGTTCTGATTCTTGATCGTGTCCGCCAACGCATCCTGGGCCACTGGCATTGTGCCGTTCACGCTGTCCAGCATGTTGTCCACGAGTTCGTAAACCGCCCCGACGAAGCCCTGTTTGACACTGATCGTGGCCGTGTACGTCCCGTCCGTCGTCAAACCAACGGTGAACTGAAGGTTGTTCTCCGGGTACAGATAGTTGTTGCCGCTGTTGGTGGTGCTGTTGCCCGTCACCGTGTTGCCGTTCCACGTGGCGTCGCGGGCGTCGGCCTCGGTTTCGTCGCGGCCCCAGATCTTGGCTGAAGTGATCGCCCCTCCCGAGACGACGACCTTCACGTTGTACGTCCCGGCGGTGGTGGAGCCCGCGGCGCCGTAAAACTTGATGGTCGCGCTGTCGGAGGCCCCGGTCTTTTGCGCCCCCAACAACCGCAGCACGCCCAGGTAGTCCTCGACGATCGCCTCGTCAAAGGTCGACTCATCCAGCTCCAGCATACCATCGGCGCCGATGTCCAGACCGATATCCTCCGGGTCCATGAAGCTGTCGTTGCTGCCGAAGCCGCTGGCGGCGGTCTGGAACGGCTGCTTGATCCGGCTCCAGATGGTGGTCACGAAGTAGTCGGTCGCGAGAATGCCCCGGCTCGTCCCGTCGGGCGCAAACTTGGTCTGCTCCTGGATATACATGACCACGGTGTTGTAGGCGGTGATCATCTCGTTGAGCTTGTCCTTGAGCGATGCGGTATCCCGCGTCAGGGTCAGATCGACGGTTTCCCCGACGGCGGTGGTGTCGTGCAGGTGCAGCGTGACGCCCGTGATGACATCGTCGATCGTGTTGGAGCTGCGCCTGATCCAGCCGTCCTCGCCCTGGGTCTGGGTGCTGATGCCGTGATCGCCGGCGGTGGGACCCAGCATATTATTGGTCAGGACGATTTCGGGCACGTTGCCCGCCTCGGTGGAAAAGGTGAAGGTCAGCGCCGAGCCGCTGTCGGACGGCGGGGTGCCGCCGACCGTCACGCCGCCGACCGTCTGGATCGTGCTCAAGGCGTTCAGCGCCGCCTGGATCGTGGCGATGTCATCGTTGTAGTTCAAGTCGCCCGTCTCCTCGCCGTTGAAGTACAGCCGGTACGTGCCGCTCGTCGCGTCGCTCAGGCTCGTCAGCGCCTGCACTTCGGCGGACGTGCTCGCGGGATAGCCGTCCACCCGGATCTTGCTGTCCTGGGCGTTCTTGCTCTCGGTCCACGTAGCCGGCAGCAGGCTCGTCAGCGTCGAGGCCTCGCTGCCGCCCTGCGTGCTCCGGCTGAACGTCGGCAGCGTCAGCAGCGCGGTGGAATCGGTCCCCGGCACGAAGCTCAGGGTGATGTCCAGGTTGCTCGTGCCGCTGAACTTATCCGTCAGGGTGATGATCCCGTCCGCGTACGTCGCCGAGACCGACTCATTATACGCCTTCTCGACCTCGCGCAGCACGTCCTCAATCGTCGTGTAGCGTGTCACATCGAAGGTTACGTCGACGGCGGTGCCTTCATGCGTCGTGCCCGTGATACGAATCCGATCCGACGTCGAGCCGCTTTCCATCTCACCGGTGAAACCGTCCAGGTCCCTCAGCCTCGTCGTTAGGGTCGCGTTGTCGCCGGACCGTTGCAGCGCCGTGTCGGCTTTCCAGACCTCCGTATTGCTCGCGTTGATGGTGATCTGGTAGTCCGAGCCGCTGTCCTGGCCGTTGAGCACCAGATGGTAGGGCGTCGCGCTGCCGTTATCATGCTTGAGCAGGGTGGCCGTGACGCCCGGGTTGTCCTGGTCGTTGTTGATCAGCCCGACCAGGTCCTCCAGCGTCGTATCCTCCGTGGTTTGGATCTTCAGTTCCTGGTTGTTATACGAGATGAAGAGCGTCCCGGCCCCCACGTAGGTCGTCGCATTGGCGAACCCCGAATGAATCCATCGCTCGGAGGTGGCCAACTGGGCGATCTCCACCTCGTGGTTGCCCTCCGCCGCCTTCGATGCGGCCTCAACCGTCATCACATCCGCATCGCTGGTCTTCGCCACGTAGGACCGGAGCTGGCTGCTGTTCGAGAGGGCCCGCGCGGCCGTGCGAAACGCCTGGAGCTTGCCGGCCAGCTCATCCATCGCGTCCTTCTTCTGCTGCGTCTTCTCCAGGTCCTGCTGCATAAGGCGCAGCCGCCGGCTGTTGACCTCCATCAGTTGCTGGATCAACGCGGCCGTATCGATCCCCGTCGCCAAGCCGGGCAGTCTCAGTTCGCCCATGGCTCCATTCCTTTCACACTCTATTGATCCACCGGTCGCGGCCGCCCTTGCGGGCCTGCTTCACCGACCGGCCACCTTATACGCCCGCGCCGACGCCGCGCTGCTCCAACAACGACCGCCGCAGCGTTCGAGCCCGGGCATGGTCCGGGTCGCGCCGCAGTTGGCGCTCGCAGGCCTCCAGGGCGCGGTCCACCTGGCCCAGCCGGGCCAGGGCCACGGCCCGCCCATATTCCAGGTCCGCGACATCCTGCTGCTCGTTCGCCGCCTCGTCCAGGTACACCAGCGCGTGGTCGGGCTCGTCGGCCGCTAACGCCCGCTGCGCCGCGGCAACCATCGCCTCGGCTCGGGCCCGGCCGACCAACATCCAAAGACATCGGCTGGATGGCGGCCGCAATGTAAGCGATTCGAGCAGACGGGCCCGATAGTGATCGCCATAACACCGAAACGGCGTGCCGAAGCGGCCCCCATGCACCTGCGCCAGGGCGTAAAACGTCATCATCACGTACTCATAATACACCTGGGTCCGAAGCCGCGGATCGGCGATCTCGGCCAGCGGCGGGCACAGGGCCTGCGGCCGATAATCCCGGACCATCTCGTCCAGCACGCGGGCGGTGATCTCGTTGCGGCTCTGGAAGCGGTGCGACAAGCCCATCCCACTGAACCGGTAGTAGTACGGCCTGTGTAAATCGACCCGTCGAAACCGGATTTGGAGGGCGTGGCGGCAGAGAAACACAAAATCCTCCACCGTCTCGACCTCCTCGTATGATCCCACCCGTTCAAACAGCGACCGGCGGATCAGGCTGCCGGGATTCGGGATCGGGCTTCGACCCGTGCGAAACAGCACCGGCGGCAGGGTGCGAGAGTCGCCAAAGTCCGAATAACTCCACTCCCGCCCGAGCGCCCGGCCGGTCTCATCCACCAGCGTGAGTTTCGACGGATAGAAGAAATCGACCTCGTTCTCACCCGCCGCGGCGGCCATCATATCGGCCAGGTATTCCGGGCTCAGGGCGTCGTCGCTATCCAGCACGAGGATGAACTCCCCGTGTGCCTCGGCCAGGGCCCGGTTGCGGGCCGCCGCCGCGTGCCGGTGCGGCTGGCGGATGTAGCGTATCCGCCCATCGTCGAACGACCGCACGATCCGCTCGGTGTCATCCGTGCTTCCATCGTCCACGATCATCAGCTCAAAATCGCCGAACGTCTGACCCAGGGCCGAGGTGATGGCCCGGCCGATCGTGTCGGCGCTGTTGTATGTGACCATCTCAATAGTCACGGCCGGCGCGCGCTGTGCCGGCGGTTCCTCGCACACCGGCTGTGGCCGGCAGAACACCAGCGGCACCTCCTGGTGACAGCCCGTCGGCACAAAGCCGTCATACGCCTGCACATCAATCCGCACGCCCTCGTCGAACAACGCCGCCAGTTGATCCGCCCGGTACCGCTCATCGACTCCGGCCCGGTTCACGCAGACCGTCTGCACAAGATTCACCGGGTTGCAGAACGTCACCGATTGCTCGAAGGACAGCAGCCATGGCCGCTCCTGGGCGATCCGCCCGGCCTGGGCGGCCAGAACCCCCTCCAACTGGTTCGGATTGTTGAACGCCTGCCCGGCCAGCAATGCCTGCAGGTCCGCCCGCCGGTACACGCTGCTGGACACCTCCAACGGGTACGCGAAATCGTGCTCGGCCGTGCGCCAGTCCCACCGCAGGACCCCATCGGCCGACCGCTCGAACCGCGGCGGCCGCGTGGGTCGGTCGTGCATGTAGTCGTACCGCACGTTCATGCCCAACCGTAGGGAAAAACCCGCCGCCGTCGGCTGGGATGTCAGGTACTGCGTCACCCTCGCCAGGTCGAAATCCCGCACGAACAGATTGTCGTCCACGAGAAACAGAACGCCCGGCGCAAGGTCCAGCAGCCGCAGGATCTGGGCCCGGAAGTCCGCTTCGGGGATGAAGGTTATATCGGTGTTTCGTTCCTTCACATGCTCATACTGCCGGCGATGGCGGTCGGTCGTGGCCTTGAACAGCACGGCCACGCGCAGATCGCCGCCGCGCAGGTGCCGCCGCAGCGAGTCGATCACCCCCTGCAATTGCATCGCCCGATCCTTGCTGAAGATCAGGGCCAGCAGGCTGTCCTGGTCCGCCGGATTCATGTGCTATCCAGGTCCGTCCCCCATACGATGATGCAGTTTTTCGGATGCGTCAGCGGTTCCTCCGGGAAGACCCGCGACCCGGGAATCATCCCTGTCAGTTCATGCGCCTTGTACGAGCGGCATTCCGGCGGCGTGATCTCGTTGTAGGTGATGTAGCCCCGGCTGGACCGCCGAATGACTCGCTCCAGGTAGATGTCCTGCAGCGGGCGGGACAGTTCCGTAAAGGCATAGTTGCTGATGACCAGATCGTAGTCCCCGGCCTCCAGCTCGTTCATCGTCAGGAAGCGCAACGTCGAGCGGAGGATGAAATGATCCAGGTATCGCTGCGCCAGATTCAGGGCGGGCCGGATGTCCACCAGGCAATAGGATTTCGGTGCGAAGAACGCGTTGATGATCCGACATTGGCCGCCATAGCCGACGCCGATCTCGCCGATGCGCAGCCCGTCCAGGGTCTTGAAATGCCGCTTGAGGTCCAGGAGCACCTTGATATATCGCAGTGTCGTCGGCGAAAACGTCCCGATGCCGGGGTAGTCGCAGGTCGTCGGGCCGCCGTACAGATCGTTCTCGCGAAAGTCGTCCATCCGCCGCATCAGCTCCGGGTCCCGGGCGATGATCTGCAGATACTGGGCCCCCTGCTCTCGGGTCACGTGTTCCAGGATCCGGGTATACAGTGGATTGCGCCGGAAGGTGCTGAAGACCCGGTCATCCAGGCTCGCCTGGAGGCATACCTGTGGGTAGGTCCGGTTATCCGACAGGGCCGCCGGCGGCGTCCGCCGGCCCCCGCCCGGTGGATGCTGGATGGAATCCCGGCGCGGAGCCGGGGACAGCTTCTGTCGAGGCTCACCGGATACGACGGCCGTTGAGCCGGCCGTTTCCCGCACCGGGCAGGCCGGCAGGACTTGGGTGGAAGAGGGCGCCCGGCCCGCGGAGCTTGTTTGGGCGGCACCGACAACCGAGCGCTGGACGGCAGGCGCGGGCGACGCAGCCCCCGCCGCGCGGGCTGCCTGAGCGGCGCAGCGGTGGACAAGCTCGTGATTCAGCCCTCGGGCCATCGCCTGCTGGAAGCTCTCGTGAGCCGCCGCGTACTGCTGGTACTCATACTGCGCCAGGGCATTCCAATACGGCTCGATGGCCGCGCTGATCGACGGCAGCGTGGCCGGCAGTGCATAGAGCTCGGCCATCTCGGAAAACCACAATAGCCGCCGCGGCGCCGGTTCACCGGTCGGGATCACGCCTTCCCACTTGGTGAAAAACTTCGAGATATCCGCCCGGCTCGTCTGGGCGTTGGCCTGTTTCTGCGCATCCAGAACATTGTTGTGAACGACCAGGCACCCCGGCAGCGGGATAAGCTGCTTTCCCGCCTCGTAGAGTTTCAAACACAGGTCCGCATCCGCACAGTAGAACGCGTACGATTCATCGAGCCCGCCCACGGCGTTGAAGCAGTCCCGGCGGACCAAGCCGTAATTCATCAGGAGCCTTTGCCCGTGCGTGAAGTCGATGCCGAACTTGTCCCAGTCGGGTCGGGCGTAAACGTTTTTGTAGAAGAAAATGCCGCCGGCTACCACCGAGGGCAGTGAATCCAGATAGCGAACGGCCCGGGTAATGCCCTCTCGCTCGAAAACGATGTCGTCGCTGGCGTACATGGCGTACCGTCCGCGGCCCTTGCCGAAGCCGAAGTTGTACAACACCGGCCAGCCATGCCGCCCCGGACCGAGGTGTGTGGCCTCATCGTACACCTGCGCGATTCCATGTCGGGCCAGGACCTCCCGCGTTCGGTCGGTCGATGCGCCGTCGACAACGATAACCTCGCAGGATATCCCCTGAGCCGCGGTCTTGAGCGACTGGAGCATGGCATCCAGCAATTCGGCCCGGTTCTTCGTACACACCACCAGACTCACATCCGGGCCGGGGCCGCTGCCCTCGGCTGTCTGCTGGCTCCCTGCCGCGGGCGCCCTTGCACCCGCGGACTGCATCGACGAGGCCCTGGCCACCGCCGGCGTCCTGACAGTGGACACCGCCGCGCTTCTGGGCCCCGATCGCGACTCCTCCAACACCCGCTCGTAGAGGCGTTCATAGGCCGCGGCGGTCTGCCGGTGGTCGAATCGCTCCAGCACGTTTCGCCGGGCGCTGTCGCCCATCCCGCGCCGCAGGGCCGCATCGCCGAGTACCCGCCGCATCGCCTGGACGGTCATCTCCACGTCGCGATAGCCCGTGATGTAGCCATCCCGGCTGGACCGCACCAGCTCCGGCACGCCCCCCGTGGCAAACGACACCACCGGCACCCCGCAGGCCATCGCCTCCAGCACCACCAGTGGGCAATTGTCCGCCAGCGCCGTGTAGAGGAACACATCCAACGTCGAATACGCCTCGGCCAGTAGCTCTTCATCGTGGATCGGCCCGAGGTTGAACCATCGCGGATCGTTCGTCTCGGCCTGGCCGCCGATGTGCACGAACACGCAGTCGATGCCCGCCGCGTGCAACGCATCGACGACCGCCTGTGTGTACGGTCCCCCCTTCCACGAATTGGCCATCGTTCCGCCGTTGGCCGCTGCTCCCACGCACAGCCGATCCTGCGGCAGACCGAACCTCGCCCGCGCCGCCCGCACCTCCCGCGGGCTGAACACCCGCGTGTCCACCCCGTTGTAAATCAGCTCCAGCGGATGGTCCCGCAAGACGCTCTTTTGCACAAAGTCATACAGCCATCGCGATGGCGTCACCACCCACAAACGGCTGCGATCATAGATCCCCTTCTTGTCGCGCAGGAGCCGCGCGGAGCTGTCTACGGGCAACGCGTATTGCAGATCGAGCTGCGGGCAGGATTCGCACCCCGTCTGCCATCGTGGGCACCGCAGGGAATAGGCACAGTGCCCCGTGATCGCGAACATGTCGTGCAGCGTCCACACCGTGGGCCTGGCCTGGGAGAGTCCCGGCAACGAGAAGGGATTGAAGTAATGCCCGTGCAGATTGTGCAGGTGCAGCACGTCGGCGGTCTTGACCAGCGGATGATCGGGGAGCCTGTCGCTGCCGCGCAGATGATAGTCCAGCAGCCCCTCCCGCGCCGCCTGCACCCGTCGCTGCATGTCCGGCTCGATGGCAAAGGTCCCCACGTGCGGCGCATCGCTGTTCTTCGTGCCCACCAACAGCCTCGCCTCGTGCCCGGCCTGCCGCTGGGCCTCGGCCAGACGCCACGCCACCTTGGCGGCACCCCCGGCCACATCGTGGGTGTTGATGTGCACGATCGTGCGTCGCCGCCCGGCCTCAGACGCCTCCGCAGGCCGCGGCGGCGTCGGGGCCATCGGTCGGCTCGACCCGCCGAAATACGCGTTGTAGTGCGTGACCAACTCAGGTTGGTAGAAGACCTGCCGGGGCAACCGTCGCACGGGGTGATCCTGGGCCTCATAATCGAACTTCGACCGGCTCGATCCGAAGTGCACGCCCGAGCCATCGAAGCCGATGTTGCGAATCTGCGACACGGTCGGGTAGATGTAGCAGCCACCTTGCAGGTATACCGCCAGCACCCATTGAAGGGTCCAACTGTCCCGTGCCCGGCCGCCGAGAAACGCCTTCACGTTTTCCGGGATGTCCGCCCCCCCCTGCATCAGGTCAACACCCGCCTCGACACACCGGCGGTAGAGCCGCCCCAAATCCGTGTCGTAATGCCGCCACGCCCGTCGCCACGTGGCCCAGCCCCAACTGCCGATCCGCGGGTAGAAGTATGCATCGTAGGGATACGCGGCCAGCAGCGTCGGCGGGATCGGCACGGTATACCCGTTGATGCCGAACACCCGTGGCTGGTCGCGATACGTCGTCAGGCACGCGTGCATGAACTCGAAGAAATGCCGCTTGGGCACGCAGTCATCCTCCAGCAGGATGAGCTGCTCGTGCTCGGCCAGCACGGTGTTCACCGCCCCCACCACCGACCGGGCCAGCCCCTGATTGGCCTCTTGCAGCACCACGTGAGGCCGCGTCCACCGGATCGCCCGAATCAGCGCCCGCACGCGTCCCACGGGCTCGGCGTCGGCGGGATGGCGCGGCGCATCGCAGAACACGTACAGATTCCGCACATCGTGCCGCATCAGGGCCTTGAGCACCTGGGCCGTGTGCCATGGCCGGTTATAACACACCAGCGCCACGGGAATCTCGTTGGGTTTTGCCATCGGTGTCATGGGTCCCCTCATCCGCCGACCGCCGCCGGCTCACGCCGCTGGTGCTGCACCGCAGGCCGGTTCAGACAGCGGCAATGCACAAATGTCACCTCGTGCCACGGCCCGGCCTTGTCGATCCGATGGGCCACGAGGTATCCCATCCGCCGCAGATGCGCGACGCATCGCAGCGTGTCCTCCAGCGTGTGATCCGTGCAGACGTGATGAAACTCCACGCAGATCTGCGGCACCCTCAGGTCCCACGCCGCCTCGAGCACGGCGTATTCGGCCCCTTCAATATCCATCTTCAACACCACCGCATCCGGATAGGCCGCCAGCAGCTCCGTCAGGCTTACGGTATCGGCCTCGTAGAGTCGCCCGGTATCCACCGCCTGATGGGACGCCAGCATCGACTCGGAGACGTGGTCGGGGTTGGCATTCTCGTACATGCGCACCCGCAGACCCCCCTGTGCGGCCAGCGCCTTGGCGATCAGATGAAGCCGCGGATGCGCGTGGGCCTGCACGTAGCGAACCGCCTTGGGCGTCGGGTCAATCCCGATGATCGTGCAGTCCCGCGCGGCGATCAGGCCCATGTCGAACGTGATATCCTCACCGACGCCGGCACTGAGGATGGTGGCCCCCTGTGGCACCAGGCGCAGGTCGATCATCCAGCCGCCGTACTCGCTGCCGATTCGTTCGAGCTGCAAACGATCCACGCGCACCGGCCACGGCGTGACCGACTGCTCGCGCACGGGAGGCCCGGCCGGGCGGATCCGCGACAGGATCAGATCGCTCTTGGCCAAATGCCCCAAATGCTCGCGAACCCATATCGCCGCCTGCTCATGGCGGCCCTGCCGCACGGCCTGGTTGATTCGCTCAACCCATGTCCCCAATTCGGGACGGGCCTGCACCGCAGCACGCAGAGAGACCCCCGCGATCTCGCACCCATCGGGCCCCTGCGCCGATGACACGTCGCTGGGGTCGACGTGCTCTGGCTGGCAGGACCGGGTCCGCCCATCCGGGATGCGGGTCCCTGGTCTGGCAGGGGCGATCGTACCGCCACGCCTCAGACGGTCCAGCAAACGGTACTCCGGCTCGAGGAGACATCTCAACCGCTGCCGATCCCGCTCATCAACCGCCACCTCAAGCGGTGACTTGCGCACATGGATCGGCCGCAGGTCGATGCCGAGCTTCTCGCTCAACCGGCGCACGCCCGCGTCGAACTCCTCCAGCAATATCCAGTGGGAGCAGTGGGTAATCCGCCCAAACGCCTCCTCCACGTCAAGCCGCTCGGAAAACATGTACAGTTGGTTCAACAGTACACTTGGCGGCACCCGCGTCAGGAAATCCGAAAACGACTCCCCCAGATAGGCCGATTCGGTCTTCATGCAGGGGTGTGCGATGTTGTTCACCTGGTAATACAGCAGCATCCGGTAGTACGACAGCACCCGTTCCACAGGGTCGCGCAGACACGTCAGGGTAAAGGTCCCCGGTGGCAGGCGAAGGGCGTGGGCCGGCGTGTGTGAAAAGGCATAGAAGTACTCCCCCCGCTCAATCAGCGCCTCGTGTCGGCAGAACACCCTTCCCCCCGAGACGGCCGGGCGTGTCGTGTCGGCATTAAGCCGACGGTAGACATCTTCCGGCGGCTCACCACCCAACGCCAGGAACATGTAGTTCAGCGATGTCCCCCCCGTCTTGCGGATGTGGTAGTGATAAATCCGCTCATACCCGTGAGGGCCAGGAGCCAGTCCGGGCGCCGGCGAGGATTGGCGGCCCGCCGATTCCGGCCTCTCGGACGGCGTCGCAGGAGCCGGTATCATCTCGGACCCGATCACAAGCGTCCGAGAACGATCGCTCCCTCGGCGGCGCACTTCAAACTCGAAGTCGCCTTCCCACAGCAGCATCGTGTTCAGAATCCGGGCCTTGAGATAGATCATCGCCGACAGGGCCTTCTCGCGGTCGCTTTGCGGATCACAATGCATCCGCCGCACGATATCGCATTGCAGGCCACGGACCCGTTCGGGCGCGTACTCCGTGAAGACGAGTTTTCCATCCACGACCTCCACGGCCCAGCGATGGTTGCTGATCGCCGCCGTGTCGAGCCACAGATCCTTCGAAGGGGACGGCGTCTCGATGTAGCCCCTGCGGGCGACCCGCATCAACTCGCGGCAGGCGCGTTCCGGGTGGTGCACGTGCTCCAGCACGTGGGAACAGTACACGAAATCGAACTCCTTGTCGCCGAACGGCAACTGCTCGATATCGCAGCGGTAGACCGGCTTGCCCTCGACGTGCTTAAAGGGCACGCCCGCCCGTCCGTACCGATCGTCGTCCACCGCCAGATCGGCCAGATGCGTCGCCGCGTGAAATGGGACGTTGCCGCTGCCGATATCCAACACCTTGTCCCCCGGCCGGATGCCGAAGTGGAAGTACCGTGACTGATAGAGAACGTATCGGTCCGCCTGGCGCAGCCGCCGGGTCTGGTCGTAAACCTCGGCCAGAATCGGTACGGCTTGCTGCGGACAAGCCGTCGCCAGTTGCTCGTAGACATCGAACGCCGCGGCGATGTCGCCTTGCTCGAACAGCGTCCGTGCCCGCCGCAACGCCCCGTCCATGTCCGACAGATCGTATTGTGGAATGGTTCGGGGGCCAAAGGCGGGTTGATCGGCGGACCGATGCCTTTCGACGTTCGCTGGTACATCCATGTTGACATCCTCTTGTACGCCATGGGCGGTCAGGGTCCCGCATCGTCCGCCGACCGGCGGCCCATCTCGGGGACGCCACGGCCCCGGCTTACCGCCCGGGTTACCCGTTGTCCGCGTAGGCGCTGAGGGTGCGGATCCCCTTGCGAATCGCCTGGAGCTTGTCGGCAACCTGGGCCCGCTCACTGGCGAGCACCAAGTCCAGCTCGCGATACAACTGCTGGATACGCCGCCGCGGCTCCGCGAACGCCGGGTCCTCCAGCACCCGGTTTCGCGCCAATGCCGCACCGACCTTGTCCGCCTCCTCGGCCAGCACGATGGCGCCGTCCAGGTCGTACCGCCGCAGCCGCTCCAATTGCCGGGTCAACAGCAACTCCAGGTACTCGACCAGTTGCCCCAGACTCGCCGCCGCCAACGCCTCCACGTCCACGGCCCCACGTTCCGCCTCTGCACTCATGTCGCTCTCCTATCCGACCGCCTGGGCGGCCTTGTGTTCGATCTCTTCCAGAAGCTGGGCCGCATCCTCGTGCCCCGGCTCCAACAACAACACGTCCTGAAGCAACGCCCGCGCCCGCCGCGGCTGACCCTGGCGCCAATGCAGCGTCGCCAGGCAGAACATCACCGACCCATCCGCCGGATGCATGTCCAGATACAGCTCCAGGTACTGAATCACCTTCTCGAACGAACCCATCCGGCACGACACCTGAAACAATCCCAGCAGCGCCGTCAGGTTGTCCACGTTGCTCTCCAGACTCTGCAGATACAGGTCGAACGCCCGGTTCCAGTCACCCCGCTGCTCGGCGACCATCGCCAGCCCGCAATACCCCGCGCTGCAGCGCCCATCCAGCCGGCAGGCCACGCGAAACGCCATCTCCGCGTCCTCGACCCGGCTTTCCTGCAGGGCGATCACGCCCATGCCCACGTAGGGTCCCGGCTCATCCGGACCCAGCACCGCCGCCCGGTCATAGCAGCGCCCCGCCGAGGCGTGGTCACCCACGCTGGCGTAGCAGTCGCCCAGCTCCTTGGCGACGTCATAACGCTGCGTCCAGCCCAGGTCCGGGATCGGCGTGCCCCGGACCTCCTCGCTCCACACTTGGCCCGTCGGGGTGTCCACACCGTCCGTGATCTGATCGGGGTTGTCACTGGGTTGCTCATGCATGGATCAGCTCGCTTCCTTCCAGTATCCGCTCGGCCTGCTCCAACAGCACGATCGCCTCGCTCATTTGCCCCTGTTGCCGACGGGCCCGCGCCTCGATCAGGAGGGTCGCGGGTGTCGGACGAATCCGGTTCACCGCCTCGGCCAGGGCGATGGCCTCGGCGGGCCGACCCGCCCGCAGCCAGTCATTCGCCCGGCGGGTCATCATCCACAGATCGTTGCCATAACGCTCCTGCGCCACTTCAAACAGCCTCGCCGCGTCCGCCCACATCCCCTGCTTCTCCAGCAACTGCCCGCTGGTCACCAGGTTCTCGAACTGAAAAGGCCATTCATCCTTTCGCGGCTCGCGCGGGGTCAGGCCCGCCGCATCCAGCGAATCCAACAACGGTAAATGGCTGTGCAACCGCCGTGCCGTCGCGAGCTGTTCTTTGCGAAAAACCGCCCCCCAGCATCCCGGCCGCGACCCGACCAGCTCAAAGGCCTCTCGTGGGTCCGGGCAGTGCATCAGGGCGTACAGAGACTTCTCCACCCACGCCACTTCCTGATATCCGATCTGCCATGAGGCCGGCACCACACCCACATAGGGCCCCGGACACGCAGCCAAGGCCGCATCCACCCGCTCTTCGATGCTCGCCCCCGGCCGCACCGGCACGCCGAACACGTGCGGTACGATCGTCCGTATCCGCCGCAGCTCCGATTCCGGCAACGGCAGGTAGATTTCGTGCGGGAAGAACGTGTGCGACCAGATCTGTCGCAACAGCCGCTCCAGCTCCTCGCCGGCCCGATCCGCCAGGACGATCAATGAGGTGTCTTCCAGGCGCCGCCACGGCTTCGCAGGCCGGCTGCTGCGGATTCTCAGCACGTTCAAGATGTATCGGTTCACGTCCTTGCGCTTGCGGGTACTGATCCGCGAACACTTCTCCTCATCCGACGCCACGGCCGCGTAGTACTCGCCGGTGATCACCGGGACGTGTTGAAAGTCCGTGAAGAACGCCATCCGTCGGATCAGGTCATAATCGACGAGCACCTCGACCTGCTCGTTGTAGCCGCCCGTCTTTTCCAGGATCCGCCGCGTATGCATGAGGCTGACGTGGAGGATGTGGCTGAACTGCAACAGGCTCACCCGGTCGTAATCCCGGCTGACCTCCACGTTCTTGCTCAGCACCGTCCGCCGACCGTCCGGCTCGATCCGGCAATGCGCCTTGTACAGGTCCGTGTACGCCGCCTCGTAGCGGTCCTGGCCTTCCAACGCCTGCACCAGCGTCCGCACGTGGTGCGGATAGAAAAGGTCATCGTCACCCAGGTAACAGATGTACTTGCCGCGGGCGTGCGAGAGCGCCTCGTTGAACGACCGCGGCAGGCCGCGATTCTCGGCTCGGTCGATGAACGTCAGGCGCGGATCATTCCGATAGGGTGCGACCACCTCCTGGACGTCACATCCCCCGTCCCGCACCAGGATGATCTGCAGATTCGCATACGTCTGGGCGAAGATGCTCGCCAGGGCCTCGCGTAGATACCGCGGCCGGTTGTACGTGCTGATCAAGACCGTGACCAGCGGACCTGTTTGGCTCATCTGTCCCTGCATCGCTACCCTGTGGATGGCTTATGAGACGGCGCCGCCATCCGAACGTCTGAATCCGGATTCTGAGATCTGAGATCTGAGATCTCAGATCTCAGATTTCAGATTTGCCGCTCTGAAATCGTTCAAGGTTCCGGGCTTTCGTTCGTCCCCTGTGCTTCTCCGCTCGATTGACACAACCGCACAATCGCCTCCAACACCGACTCCACGCACGTCTCGGCGACCGGCGCCGGGTGGCTGTTCACCCAGACCGCCCCCTCCGCGTGCATCCGCAGCCGCGGGTCCGCGTGGTTCAGGATCGCCACGAGCGGCGTCTGCACCGCCGCGGCCAGATCCAGGCAGCCGTTCTCCTCGGCGATCAGCAGATCACAACAGCTCACCACCGCCGCCGCCTCGCGCGGGCCCAGCCGACCCACCAGATTCAACCCATGCCCCAGAAACTCACCCTCCACGGGCTCGATCTGGATGATCGACGCCCCGAGCTTGTTCTCCAGCACCTCGCACAGCCGCGACCAGCTCGCCGCGTCCCATCGCTTGTCCATCCGGTCGCTGCCCGGCGCGATCGCGATTCGCGGGTGCCCCAGCGATTCCAACGAAAAACGTTGCGCCCGAACCATGTCGAGACTGTCCAGACACAACCACGGCATCCGATCGCACAACGTGACGCCCAACTGCTCGGCGTAGGCGTCCACCGGATGCTTTCCCGCCGCCCGGCACGCCTCCAACGTCTCCAGACAGTACCTCGCATCGAACCCCTCCGTCTCCTCGAAGCGCATCTCCGAGGTCATCTGGCCGACCGCCGGATGATTCCGAAACAGATCGCAGCAACGCGAACACACGGTGACCTCGACCTGTCCGAAATGCGCCGCCTTGTACGCGCGGATCGCCGGCTCGGCGCACACCGCCTCGGCCGCCGCGCCATCAATCTCGATCAGAACCTTGCGCAACGGATCCGATGGGGCCGGCCCTTGTGGCTGGGGGGCGAGGGCGCCGAATGCCGGCGCGCCCTCCTCGCCGAAGCCTACCTCACAAAAGGGACCCGGGCTTCCCCCGCTTCGGCAATGTCTTCCACCACCGGCGGGCCGACCTGGGCCTGTGAGTCGCCCGAAAACTCGCGCGTCGCCTGCTGCATGGCCTGGTCCCGGCGCAGGGATTCCAATGAATCGTAGGGACCCACCGACATCTCCGTCGGACTGATCGGAGCGGGCGCCACGCTCGTGGCCTGTCCCTCGACGCCGTTTCGTGCCATGGCCTCCAGGGCCCGCGTCGCCTCCAACGCCTGCCGCGCCATCCGTTCGACCACGCGGTCACGCCCCATCTGTGCGTAGGACGACGGGGCGGCCGCCTGAACGCCGTCCGGTGCCGGCGGCCCCACGCAGGTCATGTCCCGTGGTCCGGAACCACCATCGGCGATGGGAACAGGTCCGCCGTCGGACGAGATGGGCGTGATGGGGATTGCACGCCCCGTCTCCGACGAACCAGACACCCTCGGCGCAGGGATTGTCGGTGATACATCTGAACTCGATTCCTCAACCGGTGTCCAGTCATCCGTCAACGGCGTAAAGCCCGGCTCGGTCCGGCTCTCTTGTGGCGCACGGATCGGGTCTTTCTCCAACCTGTACAACACGTCATTCATCGCCCGGTACGCACTTCGCAGGGTGTATCGCTGCTCGACAAACGCCCGATACCGACTCGGCTCGTAGGCCTCATCGAGCACCGCCCGGCAGAACTCCTCGGCGATGCCGAACGTGTACGCCGAATCGATCCATTCCTCCGCATCCGGAAACGCGTGCACCACCGGCTTGACGCCACACGCCATCGCCGTCAGAACGCCGGGCATCATGGAGGCGTCCACCGCGGTTGAAACGATATAGTGCTTGTCGGCCAGCCACGTGTTCCAGTCCGTCACCTCGTTGTCAAAAACCACCGCGCCAGACAGGTCCAGCCGATCCACCATGGACCGCACGTACCGCTCCACGGCCGCATCGGTGAACGACCCGGCCAGAGTGAGGCGGTAGGTCCCGTCGATGTAGTGCAGCTTCTGCATGCACTGCAAGAGCAGCATCGGATTGGACCGGGCATCCCACGGGCCGACGGCGGCGATATTCTTGCCCCGGCGCCGTTGCCGGCACGCCAAGGTTCGCACGTCCACGCCCTCGCGCAGTGCCGCCAGCCGCGTCCGCCGCTCAATTCCATCCACACGATCCATCAGCCGTCGTCGGTCTGTCTCCCCTCCACAAAGCAGCACCGCGTCGATGGCCTCCCAGGCCACCGTCTCCATGCCGGGCTCTTCCACCTCGCCCGGTCGCAGGCGAACGACAACCCGACAGGTCTTCGGCTGCCGCGCCGTCTCGGCGACCAGATCGGACCACCCCTCCAGCCATGTAATGTCACTGTCGCCAAGGATGGCCGAAAGCTCCTCCGGCTGGGCACCGATATAAACCTGCAACGGAAAGCGTCGTTCAAGGAACCGCCGCACCGCCCGCGTCCGGCTATCGTCGCGTGCCGCGACTAGGGCGACCCGGGCCCGCTTGCTGCGAATCACCTCGATCATCGGTTCGAGAATCTCCTGCTCGCCGGCCATCTCCAGCGATCGAAGCAGCATCTCCAGGGCCCCGCCCAGATTCTCGGCACGCAGGAACGCGTTCGCGGTGCGGTTCAACGTATCGGCCGCCAGGATCCCGATCCGCTCCATCTCGTCGAACAACCGGACCGCCATGCCCGGATATCCGCCATCCAGGTACGCCTCGACAAGGTTCCAATAGACCTCCGCCGAGACCTGCGGCCCGCCAAGCGACTTGGCCTTCTCGAACGCCTCAATCGCCTCCTCCGTCCGCCGCAGGCAGTACAGGATCGCCCCGGCGTCGTTCCATCCCTGCACGTCGCGGGGGTTCTCGCGGAGGTGCTCCTGAACCAGGGGCAGGGCCTCGGCGTGTCGGCCGGTTTCGGCCAGCTTCATCGCCTGCTCGTAACGATCCGTCTTGGAATCCGTTCCCATCGTTGGTCTCCTGTCTGTGCTCGTTGCGGCGACACTGGAATCGCCCACAGAGGGTGTGCAAATGCCGTGCCGAAAACGCTTTGGCCCCCCACAAGCCCCCAATCGTGCGAAATTGCGGGTGGCTGTCTAGAAACCCGGCGCTTCGGCGGTAGCCGGGCGCATCTGATGATTGGCCGAACCGGGCCCGGCCCCCCCGGCACGTGGCCGACCATGGGCCAGGCCATCCAGCAGCGATTCGATCCGGTCCAGGGTGTCCGCTAGGCTGTAACGCTCAGCCACGAAGCGCCGATACCGCTGCGGCTCATAAGCCCCCGCTAGAATCTGATCGCAAAACTGCTCTGGCGTGTCGAACAGCCACTCCGCCCCGAACGTTTCTTCCGCGCCGGGGAAGTTATGCACCACGGGCTTGAGGCCGGCGGCCATCGCCTCCAAAACCCCCATCCCTTGGCTCTCAATGGTGCTTGTGCACAATATGTAGTGTTTGTCCTTCAGCCATTCGTTGATGTCATCCTGCCAGCCGTCCCGTTGAATTGCGGTTTCCAGCCCCAGGGCGCGGGTCATGTGTCGTATGTACTGGTCCAACGCCACATCCGGGCAACGGCCGGCCCAGAACATGCGATACTGGGGGTCCATCGAGTGCAGACGATGCAGGCATTGCAGCATGAGCATCGGGTTCTTGACCGGCCGGACATCCGCGATGAACGCTAAGTTCTTTCCAGGCGGTCGGTTACAGAATGGGATGCGGTCCACGTCGACGCCGTTGGGGATGGTGACGATCCGCGTGCGGCGTGGCAGGTCGGGGACCTGTTTCAGCAAGTGTTTCATCACAAAGGAGTTACCCACCGTCACGAGGACATCCAGCCCATCCCAGGGGATACGCCCGGGCCAATCCATGTAGGCCTCGTAGCGGTGCAAACGAGCCACCTTCGTACACGGAACGGCTGCGGCGGCGCCGATTTCGGCCAATTCGGTGCACCATTCGAACCAGGAGACCGTGCTCCAGGCCATGAGTTTGTGGACGTCTGCGACCGTATTCCCGTCGAAGTAGCGTATGTCGAAGCGCGGCTTCAGGTGGTTCAGGACAGGCCGCAGGAAGGTGGGTCCATCGCCACCGCAGAAGAAGGCGATTCGCGGTCGTTCGGCCCGGATGCGGCGGGCCAAGGTCTGCAATTCCGGCCCGTCGCCAAGGTAGCGGGAGGCGGCCAGGACGATTTCGATGGCCTGGCCGGGGCGATCTTGGGCCAGAAGCGATTCGACCCATCGGAGGATGGCGTCGAGCCCGATACCCCCGCGGGCATGGAGCAATTCGACCATCCGGCCAATGGGCCGCTTTTGCCCCGTGGCTTGGCACAGGTCGAGGACGTTGCCGACGACCGAATCGGGGTCCTCAGCCAATTGCAGGGCGCGTTCCAGGCAGGCCAGGGCCTGATGATGGTGCCCCAGGCGGTGCAGGAGGACGCCCGCATCGTTCCAGGCCTCGGCATCGTCGGGACAGGTGGCGAGGTGTTCGCGCAGGGCGACGATGGCCTGTTCGGGCTGGTTGTCCCGTGCCAGGCTCAGGGCGCGGGCATGGTGATCGGTGCCGGCCAAGCGTTCACCTCCGTGCTTCCGCGGGTCGTATGAGTAACGTTGACATAGCCTTAGGTCGGCATGCGCGGCAGCAAAACTTGAGCCTCCCGCCTCGGGCGGAGGCGCGGGGGGGGCGCCTGTCGCGGGATGGCTCAGGCGTGGATCTTCTTGAGCAGCCAGGCCATGTTCTGACCCAGGGCCTTCATGGTGCGGATGCCCTCTTCATCGTCGGCGACCTCGCCGGGCTGCAAGCCGAAGCCGAAGTTCCAGTAGATCGAGCAGGGCACGATCATCTGGGCCAGGCCGAAGAAACAATTGATGGTGTTGTAGACCTGCACGGCCCCGCCCCGGCGGACGGCGACGACGGCGGCGCCCACCTTGCGGCGGTACATGTCATCGTTGGCCCGGCCGACGAGCCCGGCCCGGTCGATCAGGGCCTTGACCTCGGTGCTGACGCTGGCGAAGTACGTCGGCGAGCCGATGATGATGCCGTCGGCCTCAAGCATCTTGGCGATGCAGCCGTTCATGTCGTCGCTGACGGCGCAGCGGCGGTCCTTGTTCTCGAAGCACTTGTAGCAGGCGATGCAGCCGTGGAGCCTTTTGCCGGCCAGGTGGACCAGCTCGGTGTCGATGCCCTCGGCCGAAAGCTCGCCCAAGACCGTCTCCAACAGCAGATTCGTGTTGCCTTGCTTTCGCGGACTGCCGTTAAACGCCACAACCTTCATGTCAGCCTCCCGAATCTCAAATGAGCCCTCTGCTTGTGGGGGTAGTGTATGCGAGTACCTCACATCCGTCAACGTCCGACCGGCCATGTCCCGGTTCAATCGGTCCATGTGTTGCGATTGGACTCGTGCGCCTCTGCGACCATGGAGTGAGTCGCCTTTGACGAACAGGCCATGCCCCATGCGTCCTGGGCGGCGGGGCACGGCCCCTGACCCGTGGTTTCTCATGCCGTCCAGAAGCATGCCCATCCGCCGCCGGTCCGCCGGAGGCGGATGGCCATGGCGTGACGCACGGGCACGCATCGCCAAGACATGCCCACGCGAGCGTGGGCATGCCACCCGGCGGACGCATAGCCCCGCAGGGGCGTCAGTTCCATAGCCGGGGGCGTAAGCCCCCGGTGGCGGCCCCCCTCCAGAATCCCCAGCCCCGAAGGGGCGGCACCGTCATCGTCATTCCGAGCGAAGCGGTGCGACGCGTAGCGAAGCGCCGCGAAGTCGAGGAATCCGTTCTTCAGTGTCGCACAGCGACACCGCTGATGTTGTTGCGTCATGGCGTTGGCCGACTGATGGGTCGCGTCATGGCGTTGAGTGGCTGGAGATCAACGTTGACTCGCATTGGAGAGCATGTTGCGGCTTCGCGTCGGGTGCCTTGTGGAAGGGCTGTTCGAACCGATCCCTCCACTGCGGGCCTTCGGCCCTCCGGTCGGGATGACGCTGGGTGGGCCTGCAAAAGCGTCGGGTGGGCCGTGCCGCGCGGACCATGGGGTTAGCCACAGAGGGCACAGAGGGCACAGAGGCAACCGGGTGAGCCGTCTGTGCTCTGTGGTTTCTGTGATTCTCTGTGGCTTGTCCTGGCCTTGCGGGCTGTTCATCCTGTCCGCGGTCGTGCGGCTTGCGTCGGGTGGCAGCCACTGAACCCGAAGGGTGAAGTGGATGGCCCGTGTCGGCACCCTTGCAGAGCCCCATCCACTTCGCTGCGCTCAGTGGCTGCCACCCCCAGTGTGGGCAGCCCACCCGGCACGGTCTTCGTTTCGTCTATACCATTCTAAGCGTGGGTGGCATGGCCACACTTGTGTGGCCATGTGGCGACGACCGCCCCGTATCGCCAAGACATGCCCACGCAAGCGTGGGCATGCCACCCGGCAATTGATGGGTCGGGGCGTCCGTGGGCATGCCACCCGGCGCTGATGGGTCGGGGCGAGCGTGGATATGCCACCCAACGATGGCGGCTACGCGTCCGCGCGTAGGGTGGACTGTGTCCACGCGATACTCGGTCCAACATTCGTCATTCGAGGGCCGGCACACCGGGAAACGATGGCGCACGGCGGGCTAATCGTTGACCATCAGCTTCGGCTGGCCGGTAGACTCCACGACGTCCCGCCACAGCGCCCCATCCGGATCGATCGCGTTACGGCGGCTCACGGCCATCTCGATCGGCACGTGCACCAGTTGGCCGTACATCTGACTGATCAGCATGCCCGTCCGCCCGGTCATCGCCGCGTGCACAGCGTTGGTCCCCAGTCGCGCACAGTAAATGGAGTCGCTCGGATCGGCCGGCAGTGAGCGGATGATATAGCTGGGGTCGATATACTTGACGTTCACGCCGCCTGGATGCCGTGCGAAATGCGCCTCGATGCGGTCCTTGAGGAATAGCCCGATGTCGCCCAGGCGGATGTTGCCGGAGGGGTCCATCGCCGTCTGCCGCTCGAGCAGATCCTGCCCCGCCCCTTCGGCGACGACGATCAGGGCGTGATTGCGGGCCTCCAGCCGCCTGTCCAGGTGCGCCAGCAACCCGTTGTCGCCGTCCAGCTCGAAGGGCACCTCGGGCACGAGCACGAAATTGGCCTCGTTGCTCGCCAGGGCCGCGTGCGCCGCAATAAAGCCCGACTGGCGGCCCATCACCTTAACCAGGCCGACGCCGCGAATGGCGTCATGCGCCTCCACGTGGGCGCCGGTGACCGCCTCGACCGCCTTGGCCACGGCCGTCTCAAAACCAAACGACTTCTCCACGAAGCTCAGGTCGTTGTCGATGGTCTTCGGCACGCCGACCACCGCCAGGTCCAGGCCGCGATTCAGGGCCTCGAGGGCAATGCTCAACGCCCCCCGCTGCGTGCCGTCGCCCCCGATGGTGAACAACAGATTCACCTTGTGCCTCTGGAGGGTGTCCACGATCTGGGCGGTCCGGTCGCCGTAGCCCCGCGACGAGCCCAGGATCGTGCCGCCCATGCGGTGGATCTTGTCCACGTCCTCCGGCGTCAGGGCGATCGCCCCGAACGGCGGATCGGGCTGCATGCCCCGGTAACCGTAACGGAACCCCGTGATCCGCCGCACCCCGTAGCGGTACCACAGGCCCATCACGATCGCCCGAATCACGGTGTTCAGGCCCGGACACAACCCCCCGCACGTAACGACTGCCGCGTGCACCGTCGCGGGGTCGAAGTAGATCTTCTCGCGCGGGCCGGCCCGCTCCAGCCACAGCCGTGGATCGCTCCGATCCGCCGGCGTATCCACCTGGTAGGCGATCCGCTCGTCGTCACAGACGTAGTTCGCCTGGAAGTCCCCCACCTGGCGCGACAACGAAACGGGCGAAGCGATGCGCGCTTCGCCCAGCTTGCGAATCCGAAAATCCATTTCCTCCATCGGGCTCCATCCTCATCGTTTGTCGTCAGTCCAACCGGCCGGATCACCGCACGCCCGGAACGTACCAGCGGACCATATACCGGATATCTTCGCCTTCGCCCGCCGCCCAATTGATAGCACCGCTGCCCGCGCCGGTGTCGGACATGGCCAGGGTACTCTCATCCACCCAACGATGCTTCTCGGCATGGCCATCGGCAAACCCCAACGTGCTGCGGTCCTTGTGGAAGATGGCCAAGGCGTCGATCCATGTAGGAGGCTCCTTGTAGGGGTCGATGATCCACGATCCCATAATCCAGCCGCGCGGATCGGTGTGCTCCACGAAAACGTATTTATTACTGGCATTGACGATCTCGCTCGATTTTCGCACACACTTGAAGTGGTTGGGCTGCTCGCCGTTCATCAACCCCGTAATGGCGTAGCTCCGCTTGCCACCCCGCTCCGTCGCACGCAGGTAGTTTTTGTCGCCGGGGCAGTGGTAGATATCGAGATTGTCCGTGTACGGAAACAACGCGCCCGTGCGAATACCTTCCGCTTCGTCCTCCAGCGGACACGGGATTGGGTCTCCGGTGTACGTACCGTCTCTTCTGTGGGGCGGGTCCACCCACCAAGCATTGTCCTTGTACGGTCCCCCAAACTCGCTCGTCGTCAACCAGAAGGCTAAGTTGTCGTACTGGGCATGCCGCGGCACGTGGCCATTACACAGCAAGGCATCATTATCGCCGGCATACAACGTCCAAGACTTCGCAATGCCATTGAGATTAGACAAGCAGACTACTCCCGTCGCCTGCATCTTGGCGTATTGCAGGGCCGGAATCAGAACGGCCAGCAACATGCCGATAATCGCGATGACGACGAGAAGTTCAATCAGCGTGAATGCTCTACGTCGCCTAGCCATCATGATCTGTCCTCCGAGAACCGTTCGCATTTGTCGTCAGTGCGCTCCGGGGATATACCCAGCCGCCAGCCAACGCACGTCCTCCACCTCCTGCTTGTCCGACGGATTGGGCACGAAGCTGAAGCCGCCCAGCCTGTAAAACAGATCCGGATCGCCTGTGGCCGCTTTGGCCCACTCGATAAGCCGCTTGGCACGCCATCCGTGTTTCTCGGCATGACCATCCGCAAAGCCCAACGTGCTGCGATCGGCGTGGAAAATGGCAATCGGATCGATCAGCCTGGGCGAATCCGACGCTGCGTTGGCCATGATCCACGAACCCATATTCCACCCCCGCGGGTCCACGTTTTCGATAAAGACATACTTGTTGCCGGGGGCGATGAGATCGGCCATCTTCTGCGCGTAACCCGTTGTGGCCGGGTTGGACTCCCCGTTCATCATCCCTTGAATGGATGTGCTCCGGTACCCGCGAGCCATGATGTTCCACCGATTATCACCCGGGCAATGATAAATCTTCGGACTCATCAAGTACGGCCACAAGGTTCCCGCCTCATACCCTCGAACCTCATCTTCATAGGACACGGGAATATTTGTCGTAATCAAAGGCCCATTCTCCGGGCGCGGTGGCCCCAACCACTGCTGATCATTGTACGTATTGCCCTCGCACAGCTTGCCGTCATTATCCTCCGTGTAAAGGTGCCAGCCTTGGGCAAGAGCCCGGTTATTGGATGCACAGATGATGCCGGTCGCCTGCATCTTGGCGTACTGCAGGGCCGGGATCAGGACGGCCAGCAACATGCCGATAATGGCGATCACGACGAGAAGTTCAATCAGCGTAAAACCATGGCGGGTTTTCATAAAAATCGCCCCTTTCGCCTGCACTCCGGACCCGCCTCGGACGGTCCGTATCCTTCACACTATGGGTTCCACACACGTTCCCCCCCGACACAACGCCCCAGCAGCGTATTCCAGTATACCAACAGCCGATAAAAATCCAAGTCTCTTTTCCCGCCCGGGGCGCCCCGGTGCAAGGTCTGCCCCCCCGGACCCCAGCCTGCCCTCGCCACC
>OMKS01000449.1_pt1 | contig 38620 bp, 27 predicted proteins | sample 1674721 | NCBI WGS metagenome assembly OMKS01 (sample SAMN06264996, study PRJEB25208) | sediment metagenome | isolation source: hot spring sediment | place: USA: California | collected 2014-09-02 | reverse complement strand
CCTCCTGTATCACCTGGATGATCCGACGAGACGCCCTTGAGGCGGTGGGCGGGTTCTGTCCGCAGCGCCCATGGGCGCAGGATGCCGACCTGGCCCTTCGGCTGGCGTATCGCTGGCCGCGGATCGGGTACGTGCCGCAACCCCTGGCCGTCAATCATTTCGGCCGCTCAGGTAGCATCACGGTCCGTCACTGGGACGACGTCGAGCAACGCTGTCGGTTCCTTGAGCAGCACGCCGAGCTTTCGAAACAGGCCGGCGCCTGGTCCCGTTTCCGCCCGTGTGCTCAGGTCCTTCTGGCTCAGTGGGTCCGCCGATTCCTCAAGGCCGATCCGCCCGTGGACCTCAAGCCGCTCGAACGGCAGTGGGGCCACCTCTTGCCGAGGCGGCTCCGGTGGGAGTTGCGTGTGCGGCGATGCCTGGGCCCGCGATTGAGAGGCACCGTCGACGCCTACCTGCGGGCCAAAGACCGCCTGCGCCGCCTTCTGCGCGGGTAGGCCTTCTGCCCATGGCTCGCAAAAAAAGCGGCCCCCGAAATCCGGGAGCCGCCTTTCATCGGCAAATGGCGGTCGGGTTAGGTCACATTACTCGGCGAAACTGTCATTGACCAGCAGCGAGTCGTCACCGTTTGTCGGATCGAGCCCGGCACCCGTTTGCACATCGGCGACCAGGCATATATTCCTGCTATAAAAATTGGCCCGACTTGAACGGCCGCAGCGAATCCCCTCGATGCCCGTAGTCGGGTCCTGCTTGGTGTAGATGTTGTCATTCCTGACACCGCAGTCGGACTCCTTCTCAAACGCGTTGTGTCCATCGCCGAACAACACGTTCTGTCCCTCCCGGCCGTGCGGAAACGAGTTGGCAGCCTGAATCATCCACCGTTCGGCGCCTCCGACCCAGTACGGCGGGAGGCGCAAAATCAGACTCGACCATCGGTCCGACAGCCCGGCAGGAGCGACAGGAGGACTTCCCCAACTCACCGACTCCCAGTTCAGCTTCGGATCGAAATAGGGGTTCCTGTCGGCCATGATGGCGAACGAAGCCGTGGCGCTTCCACTGGGTGGGAACCGTCCGTAGGGATCATGGTAAGCGTAACTCACGGTCTCGGCAGGACCTCCCCAGTTGATATTGCCGAAATCCCACAATTCGACCAAGTCAAAGTTATTGGGGTTGCGGCCGTCGAAAGGCGTCTGCCCACCGGATGGGCACACGAAGCTCTTGGGGCTCACGTCCGCCTCGCGGACCAGCAGGTACAGACTGGCCCCCACGGTGACGTCTCGCTGCCCGCCGGTCTGCCAGCCGACACCCGGATCGGGCCAGTTCCCGGTTCCAGGATTCACCCGCCACGTCAGGCTCATATTCCCGCCTTGTCTGGCGAACTGGTCCTCGTAGTCATTCGCGTACACGTTCTGGGCCGTGCCCAGACCCTTCAGGTTCGTGCCGCAGATGACCCGCTGAGCGATCTTCTTGACCTTGTTCAAGGCCGGCATGAGGATCGCCAGCAACATGGCTATGATCGCGATCACGACCAATAGCTCAATCAGGGTGAAACCTCTCTTCTTCTTCATCTCGAACGCTCCTTTCTTTGTAGGTTTGCTCACCGCGCCGCCTCCGGCCACACTCCGTCATGTTAGGGCTATTAGTGCTGAAAACTCGGTCACTGTGGCCTTACATAGACACTTGTAGATGAGCAAACCCCGCCATTTGCCTGAGTCCAAACGCGCGGAGACGGCTTCTGTGGATGCGAGAAACTCAACTTCGACACACTCCTGCACAACGAGTCATGCACCTCCGGCCACTCTCAGGCGGCCCGCTCTGACGTGCGCTCGGGTGTGAAGTTTTGGAAGGAGGGTTCGAGAAGAAGATGATATAAATCAAATATTATGGCACACCTCACAGGATAACGCCGAACCCGCCTCGTATCTTCACTTCTCAACACTTCTCACCACTACGTATCCTAACCCTCCTACCATCGGCTGTCAAGACCGATCTCAAGATTTCTTTCTCAATTTTTCCGTGTCCGAGTCACGGTCTGCCAGGCCCGCCACGGGCGGATTCCGATCGTTTCGTCGCCTTTATAGGACGTCTTGGTCTTGCTCGGTGCTCGGCTGCCACCTAGAATACCGTGTGGTCCGCGTTCACTGCGGCGACGGAGAGGGGACCGCCTTCCCCTGGTCTGAGGGCCTGCCATGTCCGAGCCTCTCGAGATTCACGAATGGGACCTGACGACGACTAACCTTGGCCGGGTCGCCTCGCGCCACTACGAGGTGGCCGTCTTGCCCTTGGGGGCCACCGAGGCACACAACCGCCACCTGCCCCAGGGCCAGGACCTGCTGCACACGGTGTGGGTGGCCCGCGAGTGTTGTCACCGGGCCTGGTCCCTGTGCGAGGGCGTCATCTGCCTGCCCCCCATCCCCTTCGGCGTGGACTGCAACCAGTTGGCCTTTCCCTTGGCCATCCACGTCTCGCAGGCCACGCTGGATGCCCTGGTCCGCGAGGTCATCGTCTCGCTGCGGCATCACGGCATCCGCAAGATCGTCCTGCTCAATGGCCATGGCGGGAACGCCTTCAGGCCGTTGATCCGCCAGATTCAGTGCGACGTGGACGTGTTCGTCTTCCTGTGCGACTGGTGGACTGTTGGCCGTGATCGCTACGATGACATTTTCGACCGACCGGATGACCACGCCGGACAGATGGAGACCTCCATCGCCTTGGCCCTTTATCCGGACCTGGTCGAGTTGGACCGCGCCGGCGATGGCAAAACCCGCCCCTTCCGCTTCGAGGCCCTCGAAAAGGGGTGGGTCTCCACCAGCCGGGATTTCGCCAGGCTCAACGATCATGCCGCCGCCGGCGACCCCGCCGGAGCATCCGCCGAGCGAGGCCGCCGTTATCTCGATCTCGTCTGCGAGCGGATATCGGCCTTTCTGGTGGAGCTGGTTCAGGCCCCGGTTGACGAGCCCTTTCCGCATATTTCCCAGTGAGTTTTCTGATGAAGCCGCCTGGCAATGGTTCCGAGGACGTCCATCCCCCCGCGGTTTCGCCCGATCCTATGGCCCGGGTCGCGGCCTTCATAGAGGCCAACTACGACCGTCCTATCCGGTTGGCCGACTTGGCGTGGGAGGCCCGGCTCAGCGTGTCCCGCGTGGCCCACCAATTCCGTGAGAGGCGGGGCCTGAGCCCGATGGAATACGTCCTGCAAGTTCGCCTGGGCCATGCCCGCCGGCTGCTGGAGACGACCGATCTGGAACTGCGGCAGGTCGCTGAACTGGTCGGCTTCCGCTCCACGGCCTACTTCGGACGTGTGTTCAAGAAGCGGCTGGGCGTGTCGCCCGGTCAGTACCGCGCCGCGGCTCGACGGAACAAACCCACCGCACCGAAAGGAAGAAAATGAAAGCGCAGGTTCTGTATTGGGCGGTGTCCGTGGCCCTGTTGGCGGCGGCGACCCCTCGGCAGCAGGGGGATACCCCTATAACAAGATCGGAGTACGCTGGCTTGGTTCTCCTTGTTGCCGATGAGCAGGGCCCCGTGCGTGTCCTGGCCGAAGCGCTCGCTCCACGGGGCCGATTCGAGTACCGGATCGTCACGCCGGCGGAAATGCCCCCGGTCCTGGCGGGCCACCACGCCGTGTTTATGTACATCCATGGCGCGATGGATCGCCAGACCGAACACGCCCTGATCGAGTACGCCAAGCAGGGCGGCCGACTGGTCATCCTGCACCACGGGATCGCCTCGGCCCGTCGCAACAATCCGGATTGGCTGGACCTGACCGGCATCCGGATTCTCCCGGTCGATGCGCCCGCCGGGGCCTGGCGGGTGATTCACAATACCACCCACACTGTGGTCAACCTGGCCCCGGGCCACTTCATCACGACGCACAACGTGCCCTACGATCGACCGGCGGCGTACCTGAGCTCGGATCAGCCGGCCGTCGAGGCGACCTTTCCGGCATTCGACCTGCCCGATACAGAGGTCTTTCTCAACCAACACTTCAGCGACGGCCGCACCAAAACGGTCTTGTTCGGTTTCCGCTGCACCGATCCCCAGACCGGGCGGACGTTCATGCAGGACCGGGCCGGATGGCTCAAGCCCGCCGGGGCCGGGTGGGTCTTCTATTACCAGCCGGGCCACAAGGCGGAGGATTTTCAACACCCCGCCTATCTACAAATCCTCTTTAACACGCTGATCTGGCCCGGCCCGCACGCCCGCTGAGGATCTGGGAACACAGCAGGCACATTCCCGCCCTTCGATGGGGTGCATCTTTACGCAGAAACAACTTGGGTCGTCGCATTTTCAAAGGCGATCCCGGCGGAGCCATGTACCCACCCCGGTGAGCGCAGAAAAAAAGCAGCGTCGAGGAGGAGCGACGCTGCTTCCGGTTCCTAGGTCTTGATGACCTAGTCTAAAAAGGAGGAGGAGGGCATTATGCTTATATATTTCCTCTATGAGTCCGTTACTTTTGTTCTCCCTCATCACCCCTGCTGTTCACTACGAACCCCCCAAGGGCATGGTTCATTCTAGCAGGGCCGAAATGTCACTGCAAGCGATTTTTCCGGGAAAACACACAAAAACTTCTCCGTGCGTTTGCTTGCTGCGGATTATATCGGCAGGGACGGCGCGCGACAACAGAAAAAGTCAGTTCGTCGGTGGGCCGGCGTAGCTTGGCGCCTGCGGGCGCAGGCGATTCGGATTCTTGGCCGGTCTTCAGCCGTCCTTGCCCTCGTTAGCGCGAGACTTTCTGCGGCTTGTCTCCGGCCGTGTAGATCCAAAAAAGATGAACGTAATCAGAATCAGGCCAATGCCGGCAACGAACAAGGTCCTGCGGTTCTTCGTCTCGCTGCATCGGCGGACCCACGTCGGAACCGGATCCGCAACGGGCTCCCCGTCGATCTCCTGCATCAGCGCCTCCCGGGCCGCCGCCAGGTCCGCGGCCGAGGCTTGGGGAAAGGCGGTGTCCTCGGCATCGGGCCTGTCCCGAAAGGTGAAGGTCTTCAGCTTGGCCGCCAATGAGGGGTCGGCCTTGAGCTGGGCGATCTGCTGCTCGTACTGGGCACACAACCGCCGGATGCGCTCGTTGCGGGCCTCGATGCGGGCCGGGATGCCGCGCTGCTCGTAATAGACCGCCAACTCATCGGCCAGGGCGGACAGGACAATGGCTGTGGCGCCGCCGGTGAAGAAGATGCAGAACAACACGCACCGCAGTCCCGCGGCTACCACCCGCATGTCACTATCCCTATCGGTCTGAACCGAAGTCATCGGGGCACCCGACCGTGCGTGACGGCCCCCGACGGCGCCCATCGGGCGGCCTAGCGGTCCGTTGAAAAATGTACGGGCCAAAAAAACGGGCCCTTTTCGTCATTCCCGCCCGCCTGCGGCGTGTTTCCACTCCAGCGGGAATCCACGCTTTACGTGCAGAGCACACCACACGTCGAGCGTGGACCCCGGATCAAGTCCGGGGTGACACTTTTTCAACAGGCGGCTAGTACGGAAAGATCTGGCCGCCGTATTGGGCCGCGCTGCCGAGTTCCTCATGGATCCGCAGCAACTGGTTATACTTGCAGATGCGGTCGGTCCGGCAGGCCGAGCCGGTCTTGATCTGGCCCACGCCCGTGGCCACCGCCAAATCGGCGATCGTGCTGTCCTCGGTCTCGCCGCTGCGGTGGCTGATGACGGCCGTATAGCCGTTGCGCCGGGCCAGGGCGATCGCTTCGAGCGTCTCGGTGAGCGTGCCGATCTGGTTGACCTTGATGAGGATCGAGTTGGCGCAGCCGGTCTCGATGCCGCGGGCCAGACGCTCGGTGTTGGTCACAAACAGATCATCGCCGACGAGCTGGCACCGGTCACCGAGCTTGTCGGTCAGGGCCTTCCAGCCGTCCCAGTCGTCTTCGGCCAGGCCGTCCTCCAGGCTCACGATCGGGTACTTGGCCACCCAGCCGGCCCAGTGCTTGACCATGTCGGCCGAGGAGACCTTCTTGTCGGGCTTCGACTTGAAGAACTTGTATCCCTTGCTGCTCTTGACCCACATCTCCGAGGCCGCCGGATCCAGCGCGATGGCGATCTGCTTGCCGACCTTGTAGCCGGCCTTCTTGATCGCCTCCAGGATGACCTCGATGGCCTCCTCGTTGGTCTTGAGCGACGGCGCGAAGCCGCCCTCGTCCCCGACGGCCGTATTGTATCCCTTGGCCTTGAGCACGCCCTTGAGCGTGTGGAAGACCTCGGCCCCCATCCGCAACGCCTCCGGGAAGCTCTCGGCCCCCACGGGCATGACCATGAACTCCTGGAAGTCCACGTTGTTGTCCGCGTGCTTTCCTCCGTTAAGGATATTCATCATGGGAACGGGCAGCATATTGGCGCTGCAACCGCCGATGTAACGGTACAGGGGCAGCTCCGCGGCGGCCGCGGCGGCCTTGGCGGCGGCCAGCGACACACCCAGAATCGCGTTGGCGCCGAGCTTGCCCTTGTTGTCGGTGCCGTCCAGCTCGATCATCAGCGCATCGATCTCCTCCTGGGCGGTGGCGTCCATGCCCAACACCTCCGGGGCGATGATCTCGTTGACGTTCTTGACGGCCTGGAGCACCCCCTTGCCCAGGTATCGCTTTTTCTTGGTGTCGCGGAGTTCCACGGCCTCGTGCACCCCGGTGCTGGCACCGCTGGGCACTGCGGCCCGGCCGAATAAGCCGTCTTCCAGCATCACGTCGACTTCCACCGTCGGGTTGCCCCGCGAGTCCAGAATCTCCCGAGCCGTCACATCAACAATCGTCGTGAACATGCGTTCCCCTTTCAGTTTTTCGTTGGTATCCGCTGAGGTGCCGAGGCACGTCCCGGTCAAACCCTTGTGTCCATCCAATCCCTGGTCCGACTCCGGAGCGGAACAGTACACGGTGTTTCCCGCGGCGTCAAGGATTCGTTTTCACCTCCATGGGGCCGTGGGACAGCAACCCGACCTCTTGCTTTGCCGGCGGTCGGTCGTGATCGTGGGATGCGGGTTAGTCCGGAGACGGCGCGAGGCATTTCCCCGGAGAACATGGGCAACAACACCGATTGACAGCGTTGGCCATCTGGGCATAATGAAGGTCTCACCCTACAGGAAGCGCCGCCACGGGCGGTGTGTGGGGTCAACAGTCACGGATGAGGGACGGGAGCAGATGGAAGCACGCGTTGAGAACGGCCTGATTCGAATCGTCATCGCCGACGATCACGGTCTTGTCCGCGATGGGCTCAAGGCCCTGCTGAAGCGGCGGGACGACATGGAGGTCGTCGGTGAAGCCGCCACCGGCCGAGCCGCCCTCGAACTGGTGGAGCGCTGTCGGCCCGACGTGGCCATTCTGGACGTCATGATGCCCCAGGTGGATGGCATCGAGGCGGCGCGGCGGATCACCCGGAATGGGACCACACGCGTTCTGGGTCTGACCGCCCAGGTGACCGGCGGCGTCATCGGTCGCGCCCAGGAGGCCGGAATCCTCGGCATACTCGCCAAGGAATGCACCTTCGACGAGCTCATCGACGCGGTTCGCACCGTCGCCCAGGGGCAGATGTATCTGTGCACCAAGACACGGAGCATCATGGCCGAGAACTACCGCTGCTGCCTCAACGGCGAGGCGCCCGGCGACGACTCCTCCTTGGACGACCAGGAACGCCTGCTCGTCCAGCTTCTGGCCGAGGGCAAAACCGTCGGGCAGATCGCCCTGCGGCTCAACCGGAGCCCCAAGACCATCGACGCCCGTCGGCGTAAGACCATGGCCAAGCTCGGCATCGACAGCGTCGCCGAACTGACCAAATACGCCATCCGCGTGGGACTGACCTCCGTCGAATAGTCTGTTTTCTGGTCAGGTGGCGTAACGGACTTCCCATAAGGCAGGGGGGCCTGACCGACAAAGCCCAAGTTTTGGCTGGCCAAGATCCAGAAGTCGCGGGGTCATCCAGGAGAGCAACCACGATACTCTTATAGGAATATAGGGGATATTCCCGTAATAAGAATCAGTAAAAATACCCATGAACACTCAAGAAGATTCCCCATATGGACGACAACGTAACCGGGGCACGAGGGTGATGGGAAAAGCCGGCCGTGGATTCACTGTGCAGGGCCTGTTTGAAACACCATGTCGTAGCCGCCGGGGACGTGCAGCAGATTTGGGGTGGGGCCGCAAGGATCGGCAGGAAAGGCCAAGCCGACCTTGCGGCGGCAGTACGAACGGAAGGGGAGACACATGCGTTACCGTGCCGGGCCTGCGGTCTATTCTGCCGGCGCGCTGAGGCTCGAACGAATCGGTATTCGGGCTGGCCGGTTGGGCCCGTCGTTCGTATCATGGCGTTTCACGAATTGAACGTCATCGACGGAGCAGCCCATGCGGATTCTCGCCCTGGAACCCTACTACGGCGGCAGCCACCGGGCCTTTGTCGATGGCTGGCGGGCGCACAGCCGACACGACTGGGACCTGCTGACCCTGCCGGCCACCAAGTGGAAGTGGCGCATGCGGCACGCCGCGATCACCTTCGCCGAGGAGTCGGCCCGATGGGGCTCGGTCGGGCGGCGATGGGACGTGCTGTTCTGTTCGGACATGCTCAACCTGGCCGAGTTTCGCGGCCTGGTCGATGGGCCGGTGGCCTCGCTGCCGGCCGTGGTGTACTTTCATGAAAACCAGCTCACCTACCCGGTGCGGTTCGAGAGCGAGCGGGATTATCAGTATGCCTTGACCAACTTCACCACGGCCCTGGCGGCGCGGGCCGTGTGGTTCAACTCCGCCTATCACCGCGACGGCTTTCTCGATGCGCTGGCGGCCTTCTTTCGCCGTATGCCCGATTACCTCCCTCTTGTGCAGATCGACCGCCTTGGCGACAAGACTGCCATCCATCCGCCCGGCATCGACCCCTTTCCGCTGCGAACCGGGCGCTCGCCCGGCCCGGCCCGCATCCTCTGGGCCGCCCGCTGGGAGCACGATAAGAACCCGGAGGACTTCTTCGCCGCACTGGACGCCTTGCGACAGCAGGGTCTGTCTTTTCGCCTGAGCGTGATCGGCCCGCAGTTCCGCGAGGCGCCCGCCATCTTCGAGGAGGCCCGCGGCCGTTTCGCCGACTCCATCGACCATTGGGGTTATCAGGCCGATCTCACCGCCTACCGACACGTCCTCCAGCAGGCCGACGTGGTCGTGTCCACGGCGCAGCACGAGTTCTTCGGCATCGGTCTGGTCGAGGCCGTCGCCGCCGGGGCCCGGCCCCTGGCGCCCGACCGCCTGGCCTATCCCGAGGTCCTTGGCCGACTCACGCAGCCCGACTGGCCCGACGAATACCTCTACGATGGGTCCGTGCCGGACCTGGCCGGTCGCCTCACCGAACAGATCGAACGGATCGCGAAGGGCGCGCCTCCCCAAGATGTGCTCGCCCGCCGGGCCAATGACATCTACGCCTGGAATCACCGGGCCCCGGCGCTCGATGAAGCGATCGAGGCCGCCGTCGGTGCGGCATGAGCCCAGGCTCTCGCCTCAGGTCCGCCAGGTCAGGCGCGTGGTCTGCCCGTCGAGGTCCACCGGGCCGCCGAGCACGCGCAGGGTGAAGGCTCCGCCGTCCGCATCCAGCTCGGCCTGTACCCAGCCGACCGGCATATTGTTGTCGAAGCTGTACCCGGTGGCGGGCAGGTTAATCAGGTGCAGATCCTCGTGCCGACTGAATCCATACTGGTGCGAGTGCCCATAGATGACACCCTTGACCTTGCGAACGCCCGTAAGAATCCGGAACATGCGGTCGACGTCGAGCAGGTCGCCGTCGTTGTCGCCCAGGGTATGATGCAGGCACATCAGGGTGGGCCGCTCGTCGCACTCGCTCAGATAGCGCACCAGCCAGTCGCGTTGGGCCTTGCCCAGAAGGCCCGGCACCTTGTTCACAAAGAACAGCGAATCCAGCAGGACCAGCCGCACGCCGCCGGCCTCAACGATGGTCACGAACTTGCCCGGCACGCTGGCCCGCTTGCCCGGCAGACCATCGAACACGTTGTGGAACGCGCCCCGATCATCATGGTTGCCCATGGCGTAGAAGGCCGGGACCGCCTCGCCCAGGCCGGCCGTGAGCGCCTTGAGCTGTTCGTAATCCCCTTGCAGCCCTTCCAGCCGCGCCAAGTCGCCCGCGAAGACCGCGCCGACCGGCTTGCACCGCGCGATCTGGGAGACGGCTTTTCGCAGGTTCGCGTGTGGGCCGAAATGAGGGTGCCCCGCGGGTGGCGCCGCCTCCTCCGTAGGGATGTGCGTATCGGCGAGAAGGGCCCACGTCGCGCCGCCCGTCGTCTCGTCGCCGAGGGTGTAATAATCGACGCCGAGGACCAGGCCCGCCGTGCCAAGACTTACTTGCAGGAATCGCCGTCGGTTCATCTCTTCGTGTCCTTTCCTGTCCAGGTGGCGGCTATTTGTATTGCGGCAGCATGTCCGCCAGCTCGGGTCGGATCGCGCCCGGGATGTAATGCCGGATAAACCAGCCCAAGTCACGTCCCTCATCCGGACCATAAGACCGGTGGCGCCCATCTCCCCACTTGATCTGGTTCTCAAAGAGATAGAGTGTCGTTGCATCGACCCACTGACGCCTTTCGGCGTGTCCGTCCGCGTAGCCCATCATGCTTCCCGCCTCGTGCAGGCAGGACAAGGGATCGCCCTTCCAATACGTGGCATCGTCCAGGTAGATATTCCACGTATTGACGTTAAAGCCTTGCCCATCCTGTTCCTCGAGGAACGTAAACTTCTTGCCCGGCGTGTGAAACTCATCCATCCGGGTGACCAGCGCGTAATACTCCCCCGTGTGCCATCCGTCTCCGATTCCATAGCCGTTGATCACGCATCCCAGCGAGTAGGTGCGATAGCCGCCGATCTCGTCGGGCGCAGGAAACGTCTTCGGCGGACTCAGATGCCGCGTGTCCTGCGGGCAATGGTACGGCCGGTGGTCCTCCACGTATGGCCACAACCCTCCCTGCTGCAAGCCACGAACCTTGTCCGCCAGGCAGATGTTGCGAAAGTTGTGATTCTCGTCCTGCGGGAACGCTACGAAATTCTTGACCGGAACCCGGCCAGCCGAGAAACTCCATGCCGGTCGCCGCTGCATCTGCCACGCGTTCCATCTGGATGTGCCGCTGCCAACGAGGTTGCCGTCATTGTCCGCCGCGTAGTTGAAGAACGCCCGTCCCAGACCGCACAGATTCGCCATGCACACGGCGGTTTTGCCTTGGCCCCGCGCGTGCGACAGCGCCGGAATGGACATCGCCAGCACGGCCGCCATGACAAGGACCACCGCCAACAGCTCCGCCCGCCCGACGGCCCCCCGACCGCAAACCCTTCGCATCCGCATCATAATCCTCCTATCGGCGACCCGTTGCATCCCCTCCCTGCAAATATCACAGCCGCCCCATCCCGAACGGCCCTGCGGCCTCTATTATAATCGAAAGGACCCGCCCGGAGTCAAGGGCATTCCGGTCCACGCATATCTTTATGTGTGGCGGCGGGTTTGTGAACCTATCGCAGTTCGGGCGGAATCCGGCCGGGGATGTAGTGCATCTTGGCCCAGAGCCAGTCCCGAAGCTCATTGGGGGGCACGGCCTCTCCCTTGACCTCCTGCGAATCGGAGATGCCGTCGATCATGCGCTTGGCCAGAGCCAGCGTGCTTTTCTCCACCCACTGGTGCTTTTCGGCGTGGCCGTCGGCAAAGCCGAACGTGCTCCGGTCATTGTGCCAGACCGCAAACGGATCGACCCAGTAGGGGTTTCTCAGGTCCATGTTCCAGGTGCGGTGATTCCAGCCATAGCCGTCCATCTCTTCGAGCCAGACGAACTTGTCCGATGGATTGACGAACTCATTGCGTTTGGTGACCCGGACCAGGGACTCGTCGCCGCTGGGGCGCATCGACACCACGGCGCCCAGGGAATAGCTGCGATAGCCGCCGATCCCACCCCCGGGGCCCTGCGCCGGGAAGATATAGCGCTTGTCCGAGGGACAGTGGTACACCTTGTGGCTCTCCATGTACGGCCACATCGCGCCCACGCGATAGCTTCGGACCTTGTCTTCCAGCGTGGCGTTGGACGGGTTGCCGTTGACGTCCTGCGGTTGCGACGTGAAGTTGTGAACACGGCGGCTCGTGCCGGGGTACTGCGTCCAGCCCGTGCGGATATCGGCGCCCGACTGTCCCACGTCGGTCGTGTCGCCGTCCATGATCCACATGTCGTTGTTTTCGGCGTACAGATACCATCCGTAGGCCAGGCCCTTGACGTTGCTCAGGCAGACGATCGCGCTGGCCTGCTTCTTGGCCACGTCCAGGGCGGGAATCAGAACCGCCAGGAGCATCCCGATGATCGCGATGACCACCAGCAACTCGATCAGCGTGAAGCCGCGCCGCATGTAAACCTCCCGCGTTCTCATGGTGGTCCTCCGCACTGACCGGATCCCCACGCCTAGAAGCTCGGCATCATAGCCCGCAGTTCGGGACGGATCTCGCCGGGCAGATAGTGCTGTATGAACCAGCGGATGTCCTCGCCCTCGCCGGGTTTGTAGCGCACGCTGTGGGGCCATTTGACTTGATTCTCAAACAGGTAGACCGTGGTTTCATCGACCCAATGGCGCTTCTCGGCATGACCGTCGGCATAACCCATCGTGCTCCGCTCATTGTGCGTGCAGGCCAGGGGGTCGCCTTTCCACGTGCTGAAGTCGTCCAGGTAGATGTTCCACGTGTTGATGTTGTAGCCCTGCCCGTCCTGCTCCTCGACAAAGACGATCTTCTGCCCTGGCGTACGAAACTCTCCCATCTTCGTGATCAGCGCGTAGTACTCACCCGTCGCCCATCCGTCTCCGATTCCGTATCCATTCACCACGCACCCGATTGAATAGGTGCGATAGCCGCCTATCTCGTTGGGCGGCGGGGGGTTAAGGCCAGCGGGGGGGCTCAGGTGCCTCTTGTCCGAGGGACAATGATACAGCTTGTGGTTTTCCGTGTAGGGCCACAATCCGCCCTGTTGGAATCCACGGATTTTGTCCTCAAGTCTGATGTTTCGGAAGTTGTGATTCTCATCCTGTGGGAACGCCACGAAGTTCTTGACCGGCACGCGCGGCGCACTGGCGTCCCAGGCCGGTCGCCTCTGGTTCTGCCAAGCGTTCCACTGTGCCGTACCGCTACCCACAAGATCACCGCTGTTATCCTCGCTATACAGCACGAACGCCTTGGACATCCCATTCAGATTCGCCAAGCAGATCACCGCCGTGGCCTGGACCTTGGCGTACTGCAGGGCGGGGATCAAGACCGCCAGCAACATGCCGATGATCGCGATAACCACCAGCAGTTCAATCAGCGTGAACGCACTTACACCCCGAAGTTTACGCTCTCTCATGACAATATCCCCAATTCAGGCGACCCAGTATACAGCCGTTACACTACCATCCACTCTCATTATAGGTCGTATGGACATGCGGATCAAGTATACGCGACCGTCGTTTTTTTGCAGAAAAGCCATTCCGGCCCCGTCGTGCGACGCTTTTCCCGCTGGCGGCCATGCTTGTTCTCAGCGAAAAGCACGGCTTGAGGCGGCCGGTTCGGGTCGAATGAGGCCCGCGTCGGATGGCCGGGCGGCGGCCAAACGTCCTTGGCTTCGCCGGGGGCCTCCCGGTACAATAGAATGCACGGTTTTTGATGCGGTGATGAGATGTCCGTGAAAGGAAGGATTCATGAGAAACCGCCCGCTTGCCTGTTTCAGTCCGATCCCGAACGCTCGCCCTGCCGCCACAGGCGGGGGGCCTGTCGTCCTGATCGCCCTGCTTTTGGTCTGGGGGGGTGTCGGGGCGTGTCTGGCGGCCGAGCCATGCAGCATCCGGCCCGTGGACCTGCGATGTGAATCGCTCGTGAACCCCCTGGGTGTTGATTCGGCCCGGCCCCGGTTGGGCTGGCGGCTGGAGGCGGTCGATCCCGACCAGCGGGGCCAACGCCAGACGGCCTACCAAATCGTCGTCACGGACGCGACCGAGCCGTCGCGGACGGTGTGGGACTCGGGGTGGGTCGAGTCCAGCCAATGTCAGAACGTACCTTACGGCGGGCCGCCGCTGCAATCCGAGCAGGCCTGCATGTGGACGGTTCGGGTGCGGGATGAGAAGGGCGCCGAATCGCAGCCCAGCACTGCGGGCCGCTGGATGATGGGCCTGCTCGATGCGGGCGACTGGAAGGCCCGGTGGATCGGTGGAGACAAGACCTTCGAGCGCAAGCAGGGCTGGCCGCCGCCGGACAACGAGGTGCCCGATCCCTGGTTCCGCAAGACGATCGAGCTGGCCGACAAGCCCGGCCGTGCGTGGCTTCACGTGGCGTCCGTGGGCTACCACGAGTTGTACATCAATGGCCGCAAGGTCGGGGACGCCGTCCTGGGCCCCAGCGTGGCCACGCACAAGAAGCGGGCCCGCTACGTGACGTACGACATCGCCGAGCACCTGCACAAGGGCCGCAACGTCATCGGCCTGTGGCTGGGCGTATCATGGTCGATCTTCCCGCAGTACCGCACCGATGACAAGCCCGCCACGCCGCTGGTCATTGCCCAGGGCCGTATCGAGCTGCCCGATGGACAGAGCGTAAACCTGGTTACCGACGAAAATTGGAAGACCTGCCCCAGCCCGAACCGCCTGCTGGGCGTGTGGGACTTCATGCACTTTGGCGGCGAGGAGTACGATGCCCGAAAGGAAGAGCCCGACTGGTGCAAGCCCGCATTCGACGCCGTCGCGTGGAAGCCGGCGACCGCGTATTCGCCGAAACTGGTGCTCTCGGCCGAGTGCGTCGAGCCCAACCGGCGGATCAAGAAGGTCGAGCCGGTGGCGATCGAGCCGCTGGGCCCCGGCCGATGGCGCGTGGACCTGGGCGTCGTGGTGACGGGTCTGCTGGAGGCGGACGTGCAGGGCCAGCCGGGCCGGACGGTCGAGTTCAAGTTCTCCGAGCGGCACAATCAGGAGATGACCCATCGTCTGCACAGCCGATACATCATCGGGCCGGCGGGCAAGGGCACCTTCCGCAACCGGTTCAATTACTTCACGGGTCGGTGGATCACCATCGAGGGCCTGGAGCAGAAGCCCCAAAAGGAGGACATCCGCGCGTGGCTGGTACGCACCGATTACGACCGGATCGGACGGTTCCGATGTTCGAACGAGCTGCTCAACCGCATCTACGAGGCCACGTTGTGGACTTATGAGAACCTCAGCCTGGGCGGCTACGTGGTCGATTGCCCGCACCGCGAGCGGATGGGCTACGGCGGCGACGCCCACGCCACGACCGAGATGGGCATGACGAACTACGCCACGGCCGCCTTCTACCGCAAATGGGCCCAGGATTGGCGGGATGTCCAGGGTGAGGATGGGAATCTGCCGTACACGGCGCCAACGTACTGGGGCGGCGGCGGGCCGGGCTGGAGCGGGTATTGCATTACGTTGCCGTGGGAGATCTACCGGCACTACGGCGACCGACGGGCCCTGGAGGAGAACTATCCCACGATGCGCCGCTGGCTGGCGTTTCTGGAGACGCACGCCAAGGACGACATGCTCGTGCGGTGGGGCGGCGAGTGGGACTTTTTAGGCGATTGGCTCTGGCCCGAGGCCCAGGGCGTCAACGGCGATACGATTGAGACGCTGTTCTTCAATAACTGCTATTGGATCTACAACTTGCAGACCGCGGCCAAGGTCGCCGACGTGCTCGGCCACAAGGACCAGGCCCAGGCGTATCGCGACCGGGCCGACCAGGTCCGCCGCGCCGTGCACCAGAAGTTCTACAAGCCCGATGAGCACAGCTACGTCAACGGCTTCCAAGGCTACCTCGCGATCGCCCTCTTAGTGGGCCTGCCGCCGGAGAGCGAGCGGGCGGCCGTGTGGCAGGGGCTCGAAGAGGAAATCCTCATTCATCGCAAGGGCCACATCCACGCGGGCATCACCGCCGGGGCGATGCTGTTCAAGACGCTGCTGACGTTTGACCGGCCCGAATGGATCTTCCCCATGGCCAACACCGAGACGTATCCGGGCTGGGGCGACATGCTCAAGCGCGGCGCCACGACGCTGTGGGAGGACTGGGAGGGACGCAGCGCCCACAGCCTGTGCCACAGCTCTTATCTCTATATCGGCACGTGGTTCATCGAGGGGCTGGGCGGCATCCGACCGGGGCCCGATGGCGTCGGTTATCAGCATTTCGTGGTGCGGCCGTGTATCGTGGAGGACCCCTCGCTGACGTGGGTCGAGACGCAGTTTGATTCGCCATACGGCCGGATCGAGAGCCGCTGGCGGATGCGGGGCGACCTGATCGAGGCGGAGGTGGCCGTCCCGCCAAACACGACCGGGCGGTACTACCCGCCCGCGGCGGGGCTGCGACAGGTTCGAGAGGGCGGCAGGAGCCTGCGACAGGCCGAGGGCATCTCGCCTGGCCGCGATGCCGATGGCCGCCGCTGGCTGGACCTGGCGCCGGGGCGCTACCGCTTCGAGATACGCGAGCCGGCGCGGCGATCCATCGTCACGCCACGGTTGACCCTGGCCGAGGACGGCCAAGCCCGGGCGGTCATCGTCGTGGCCGCCGATGCGCCCGCCCCGGAGCAACACGCGGCCAAGGAGCTGGCTGATTTTCTGGGGCAGGTCACCGGCGGCGAGTTCAGCCTGGTCGATGCCCCGGCAAAGGACAAGGCCAGCATCTTCGTCGGCAGGGCGGCCGCGAAGCTGGCCGACCCGGCCCTCAAGACCGAGGATCTGGGCGATGAGGGCATCGCCATCGTGACCACCGACAAGGGCCTGGTGCTGACCGGTCACGGGCCGCGCGGCACGTTGTATGCCGTCTACACGTTCCTGGAGGACGTCGTCGGCTGCCGCTGGTGGTCGAGCCAGGCGGCGACGATCCCGCACAAGCCCACGCTGCGGATCAGCCGGCTGAACACGCGGTACGTGCCGCCGCTGGAGTATCGGGAGGTCTTCTGGACCGATGCGTTCGACGGCGACTGGTCCGTGCGCAACAAGTGCAACGGCCAGGCGCATCGACTGGATGCGGCCCGCGGCGGACGACACATCTACGAGGGCTTCGTGCACACGTTCTATCCGTTGATTCCGCCGCAGAAGTACTTCGCCGAGCATCCGGAGTGGTTCAGCGAGATCAACGGCACGCGCAAGCATGACCACGCCCAGTTGTGCCTCACGAACGAGGCGATGAAAGCGGAACTCATCAAGAACCTCAAGGCCCGCCTCCGGGCCAACCCCGCCGCGACGATCGCCTCGGTTTCGCAGAATGACTGGCACGGCAACTGCCAGTGCGCCACGTGCAAGGCGCTGGATGAGGCCAACGGCGGGCCCGCCGGTTCGCTGTTGACGTTCGTGAACGACGTCGCCGACGCCATCCGCGAGGAGTTCCCGCACGTGGCCATCAGCACGCTGGCGTATCAGTACACGCGAAAACCGCCCACCCAAGTCGTGCCGCGGGATAACGTCATCGTGCGGCTGTGCAGCATCGAATGTTCGTTCAGCAAGCCGCTGGCCGACAAACGCAACGAGGCCTTCGCGCAGGACATCATCGGCTGGTCGAAGATCTGCGATCGGCTGTATATCTGGGACTACACGACGAATTTCCGGCACTACTTCCTGCCGCATCCGAACGTGCGGGTCCTGGTGCCCAATGTGCGGTTCTTCGTCGATCATGGCGTCAAGGGCATTTTCGAGCAGGGGGCGTACACGACGCGCGGGGCGGAGATGGCCGAGCTGCGGGCCTGGGTGCTGGCCAAGACCCTGTGGAATCCGGCGGCCAGTGAGCGGCGGTTGATCGACGAGTTTTTGACCGGCTACTACGGCCCGGCGGCGGTGCACGTGGATCGCTATCTGAACGTGATTCACGATGCGGTGGATAAGAGCGGCGACCATCTGGGCTGCTTCAGCCCCGATACGGCCAAGTTCCTTTCGTTCGAGACGCTGAGCGACGGCTGGCGGCATCTCAAGGCCGCCGAGCAGGCGGTGGCGAACGATCCGGAGCGGCTCAATCGCGTCAGAGTGGCCCAGCTTCCGGTGATGTACGCGTTCGCGCGGAACTGGAAGAACTTCCGCGAAGCCGCCGCCAAGAGCGGCGCCGAATGGCCCATGGACGAATCGATTACCAAGGTGGCCGAGCGGTTCATGGCGATCGCCAAGGACAACGGCGTCACGCGATTGAACGAGTGGCAGGATGGCTTTGGCCTGCTCGATGAAGCGGTGCGAAAAGCCCAGCCGTAGTCGCGGGAGCTTGTCGATACGGGCCTGCGGAAAGGGTGGGTGGAAGACATGGAGAAAACGATGGCTGACCATCGGATGACACGTCGAGATATCGTGGGGGCGGCCGTGGCGGGTCTGCCGTTGGTGGCCGCCGGATCACGGGTGGCACGGGCGCAGACCGGGGCGCAGAATCGCGTGGCGATCGGGATATCGACGTTGGGCTTTCCCACATTGAGCAACGCCCAACTGGCCGAGACCCTGGCAGAGCAGGGATTCAAGCTGATCCAGTTGTTCTTCAGCCAGACCGACAGCCGCTACTGGGTGTACAACGGCCGCAGCGATCTGTCGGATATGACGCCCGCCCGCAGCAGGGCCATTGCCGCGGCGTATCGGTCCGCGGGCATCACGATTCACAGCATGGGTGTGTACACGAACCTGGTCCATCCCGACGCGTCCGAGCGGCAGAAGAACCTGGCCTACTTCGAGGCCATGATGAAGATCGCGACCGCGATGGAGGTGCGCTATTTGGTGACCGAGGCGGGACATTACCATCCGGACACGCCGACGTCGGGAACGACGTATCACCTCCGCGAGGACGTATGGCGGCGGACCATCGAGGCCGGTAAGCGGCTGGCGGCGATGGCGGCGGATCACGGGGTCACAGTGCTGATGGAACCGTTTTTCGACGGATTCTTCGCCAGCGCCAAGCGGACCCGCACGTTTCTCGAAGAGGTCGATTCGGCGCACGTGCGGGCCCTGCTGGACCCCGCCAATCTGCTGGAGGTCAATGACCTGGAGGAGATGTTCGACCAACTGGGTCCCTGGATTGACTGCCTGCACGCCAAGGACCGCCGCCTGCACGTCGAGCGGGGCGTTCCGGCGGGGCAGGGCGATCTCGATTATCCCACGTTCGTCTCGTTGGCTGCGGCCCGCACGCCCAAGGCTCCGCTGATCCTGGAATACGTCGGGCTCGATGACTACCAGCAGACGCTGCGGCATCTGCGGACCACGATGCAAAAGGCAGGCGTCAGAGAGGCATAAACAGAAAGGCAGGTGTTTCTATGCATTGGAAGACATGGATTTGCGGTGTGTTGATGGTGGGCGTTGTTGAGGGGGCGGCCTGGGGAGCGGGATTCTCGTGGAAGGATACGCCGGGCAAGTACCTCGACTTGCTTTATGACGGCCGCAGGGTGACGCGGTATATGTACGATTACGATGAGTCCGACGAGCAGCGGACCTTCGAAACGTACAAGGTGTTTCATCACGTGTTCGACGAGCGTGGCGAGAAGCTGCTCACCAACGGTCCCGACGGTGAGCATGCGTATTCCAAGAGCGTAACCTACCCCCATCATCGCGGGCTTTTCATCGGCTGGAACCGGTTGCGGCGTGAGGGCCGATCGTACGACACGTGGCACATGACCCAGGGCGTGCGTCAGCTTCATCAGCGATTCCTGGAGAGGACGGCCGGCGCCGATCAGGCGACCGCGGCGGCCCTGATTCATTGGACGACGGGGCAGGGGACGGTGCTCGTCGAGGAAACGCGAACGACGACGGTGCACCGTCCGCGCGAAGAGACGGTTCTGCTCTTGGACTTCAAGACGCAGCTCAAGGCGGTTGGCGGCGAGGTCCATCTGGACGGCGACCCGGAGCATGCGGGCTTTCAGTATCGGCCGCACGATGCCGTGGCCAAGGGACCCGCCGAGGACAAGGCGAAGTATCTGTTCCCCCGGGAGGGCATGGACCCGAGAGAAGACAAGGATCTGCCGTGGGTGGCGATGAGCCACGGGCTTGACGGTAAGCGCTACACCGTCATCTACATGAATCATCCGAGCAACCCGAAAGGGGCGATCTATTCGGCCTATCGCGATTACGGCCGATTCGGGGCCTTCTTCACGAAGACGATTGAAGCGGGCCGGACACTGACACTCCATTACCGCGTTCTGGTCATGGCGTCCGCTATGCCGGCGCGCGGGACAGTAGAGAGGCTGTATGGAGAGTATCTTAAAGAAACAGATGTCGAGGGCGGTGCGAACCGGTAACTTCACGACAGGGGTCTTGCTGTTCGCCTCCACCATGGTCGCGACCGTGGCGGTTGGCGGCGCCTTTATGCCACAGGCCTTTCAAGCCGCCGCTGCCGGTGGGCGGGCGAAACCCGATCGCGCCTTGGAGCCACCGAGGTTCACATCTGCCGCTACGGATAGTCAGGATCGGTCTGCGGGAATGGGTTTTGTGCGATTGTCGCCGGATGGCCGCCGTTTTGTGGTCGGCCCGGATGACGCGCCGTTCACCCCTTGGGGGTTCAATTACGACCATGATGCCGAGGGTCTGCTGCTGGAGGACTATTGGGACAAGGATTGGCCCCGCGTCGAGGAGGATTTCCGCGAGATGAAGGCCCTCGGGGCCAACGTCGTGCGCATCCACCTGCAATTCGGCAAGTTCATGGACGCCGCGAACGCACCGAACAACGCGGCCCTGGCCAGGTTGGCGGATCTGCTCACGATGGCCGAGCAGACGGGCCTCTACCTCGATCTCACGGGGTTGGGCTGCTATCACAAGAAGGACGTCCCGGCCTGGTATGATGCCTTGTCGGAAAAGGACCGCTGGGATGCCCAGGCGCGGTTCTGGCAGGCCGTCGCCAAGACGTGTGCCGACAGCCCCGCGGTGTTCTGTTACGATCTGATGAATGAGCCGGTCCTGGCGGGAGCGGGCAAGAAAGAGACCGAGTGGCTGCTGGGCGAGTTCGGCGGCAAGCACTTCGTGCAGCGGATCAGCCTGGACCTGACCGGGCGGTCGCGGCAGGAGGTGGCCAAGGCGTGGGTCGATCACCTCGTGGCGGCCATCCGCAGGCACGACCGACGGCATCTGATCACCGTGGGCGTCATCCCCTGGGCACACGTCTTTCCCAACGCCAAGCCGTTGTTCTACTCCCCGGAGGTGGGCCGGAACCTGGATTTCGTGAGCGTCCATTTCTACCCGGAGTCCGGACAGGTGGACAAGGCGCTGACCGCTCTCAAGGTGTACGACGTGGGCAAGCCCATCGTGATCGAGGAGATGTTCCCACTGAAGTGCAGCGCCGATGAGCTCCGCGAGTTCATCCTTGCATCCAGAGAGGTCGCCGAGGGGTGGATCTCCTTCTATTGGGGCAAGCGGATCGACGAATACACCGCCGAGGACGGCATCGGCGGGGCCATCACCAAGGGATGGCTCTCCCGGTTCAAGGAGATCGGCGCGGAGATCCTCGATTAATCCGGCCGGAGGGACCTGATCGCCGCTGATTATGCATGATGCCGCACGAGGTATCGCACGACGCTGTCGTCTTCGTTGGGGCCGATGGTCTCGTGGGCGTATCGTTTGACGTCGTCGGTGGCATTGGCCACGGCGACGGCGTGGGGGGCGGACCGGAAGAGCTTGACGTCGTTGAGGCTGTCGCCGAACACGACCAAGGCGTCGTAGTCGTAACCCGCCTGCTCGACGAGCGTGCGGACGGCGTGACTCTTGCACGCGCGGCGGTCGTGGATCGTCAGCCACCACCAGGGCGGCGAGTAGGGATTCTCGAAAAAGTGGTTTTCAAGCTGGCCGGGCAGTTCGCTTTCGAGCTCCTCGGCCAGCGGCCAAAGCTGCTCGCGAGCCCCGATGACCGACAGCGACACGATGTGGTCGCGTCCGAAGGGATGGGTCAGGTCCTGGATGCAGGTCAGCCGCTGGTCGCCGCTGCGTCGTCGGTCATTGTGGTACCATTCCATGCCGGGGTTGGCTAGGCGGTTGAAGTACAGCCGGTCCCGGACGCCGTCGAAGGTGGACACGAAGGGCACGCAGCCGTGACGGAGGATGCGGCGGTAAATCTCCTCGGCCAGCGACGGGGCGATATCCCGAATCACGTGGTGCCGGCCCGTGCGGTAATCGGAGATGAACGCGCCGTTGATCGCGATGACCGGCAGGGTCAGCGGCAGGTCGCCCAGGGCCTCACGGATACCCGGCAGGCCGCGGGCGGTGGCCACGGTGAAGGCCAACCCCCGTTCGAGCAGGCCCGTCAGCTCACGGCGGGCGTAATCGGACAGCGTCGCGTCGGGACGCAGCAGCGTGCCGTCCAGATCGGAGACGTACATACGTCGGGTCGCGGGGTTCATGGGCGGCTCGGGGTCACTCCTGCGGCAATCGGGCCAGGTCGCGGTCGGAGCCGGCGACCATGAGGATGTCGCCGGCGTGAAGCTCGGTGTTGGGCAACGGCACGTTGATGATGTCCCGCGCATCGGCGTGTTTTTCATCGGGTTCGTCGGCGGCGCGTTTGACGGCCACGAGGTTGACGTTGTACTTCTGTCGCAGTTGGAGTTCCATCACGGTCTTGCCCTCAAAGCTCGGGGGGGCCTTGACCCGCGCCAGGCTGTAGCCGGGGGCGAAGTCGATTTTCTCGCCGACGTGGGGGGCGATCAGCTTGTAGGCCCATCGCTGGGCGGTTTCGATTTCGGGATACACCACGTCCGTGGCGCCCACGGCCGACAGGACCTGACCGCCCGTCAACGTCGCCGCGCGGGCGCAGATTCGCTTGATGCCCATCGCCTTGAGGTTGACCACCGTCAGCACCGCCGACTCGAACGTACGCCCGCCCTGGCCCATGCACACGAAGGCGCAATCCACCTTGTGCACCCCCTGGGCCTTGAGCGAGTCCTCATCCGTGCTGTCCATGCGGACGGCGATGGTGACCTGGTCGCGGATGTCGTCGATGATCGTCCGGTCGCGGTCGATGGCGATCACTTCGGCCCCGCTCATGGCCAAGGCGATGGCGAGCTTCTTGCCGAAGCGTCCGAGTCCGATGACGGCGAAACGTTCCATAGATTTCGATCCTCGCCAAGGGCGTTATTCCACCCGGCCGATCAACCGACGATGATCGGCTCGGCCGGATAATCGTAGGCCGCCGGCTTGATGTCAAAGGTCAGGGCGGCCAGCAGGGTCAACGGGCCGAGTCGGCCGACCAACATGGCGACGATGATAAGCAGTTTCCCCGTCGTTGTCAAAGACGCCGTGATCCCGGTGCTCAGCCCCACCGTCCCCAGCGCGCTGGCGGCCTCGAACAGGATGTCGAGCAGGCGGAAATCGCTCTCCCGTTCGGTCACGCACAGCGCCATGGTGAGCGCCAACAGGACCAGGGCGAACAAGAAGCTCACGGTGATGGCGCGTCCGACGACGACCAGCGGGACGGTTCGACGGAACATCTCCACCTGGGGCCGCTTGCGGAGCGAGGCGAAGGCGGCCATGACGATGACGGCCAGGGTGGCCGTCTTGATCCCCCCGGCCGTGGAGCCGGGCGAGCCGCCGATGAACATCAACACGATGAGCAGCAGCTTGCCGGCCTCGGACATCGCGGCGATATCGACGGTGTTGAACCCGGCGGTTCGGGCGGTGACGGATTGGAAAAACGCGTTGCCCACCCGCGGACCCTGCGTGTTCGTCTCGATCGCTTCGAAGACCCACAGCCCGGCGGCGCCCAGCAGGATCAGCACCAGGCTGACGGTGAGCACCACCTTGGTCTGGAGCTGCAGCTTGCAAGGGGTGGCGTCCTCGTAACGGCCCAGGGGTCGGTGCCGATGGGCCCGCCAGCGGCGGAACCGGTCGCAGGCCACCTCGAACAGGTTGTACAGCACGCCGAAGCCCAGACCGCCGAGGATGATCAGCGGGCAAAAGACCGCGTAGGGCTGCCAGCCCTCGCGGTAATCCATGAGACTGCGGGAGAACAGGCTGAAGCCCGCGTTGCAGAAGGCGCTGACGGCGTGGAAAAGACTGCAAAACCACTGGGCGTGGGCCTGCGGCACGGACGCGGGGACGTTCTTCCAGGTCCCCAGCAGCGCCGCGGCGCCGATGGCCTCGACCACGAGCGTGGTGGTGAAGATGAATCCAATGATGCGCCCAATTTGGCCGAGGGTGGGGGCGCTGAGCAGATCCTGCATGGCCACGGATTCCCGGACGCTCAGGGCCTGTCGCAGCAGCAGCGCCATGACCGCCCCGAACACGACGATGCCCAGCCCGCCAAGCTGGATCAGGGCCAGGATCACGATCTGCCCGCCGAGCGAGAAGTCGCGGCCGGTATCCTTGACGATCAGTCCCGTCACGCAGGTGGCGCTGGTCGAGGTGAACAGGGCATCGACAAAGCTCATGCGCTCGCATTGTCGGGCCCGGGGCAGCATCAGCAGGCCGGCCCCGCACACGATCAGCACGAGGAACGTGAAGATGAGCGAGTGCAGGGGGTTGCGTCCGGAAGCGGCCAGCTTGACGACGCTGCGCAGCACCTTGACCACCACCTCGACGACCAGGTAGACGGCCAGGGCGAAGGTGGTGGCGTGCGCGCGGTCGGCGACCTCAAACAGACGCCCCGCCCCGAAGATCACCAGCACCAGGAACAGCAGCAGGGGGATTTCGTACCAGTAATCGTGGAGAAAGGCCCTCTTGGAGAAGGCGTTGAGGAAGCGCAGGCCCTTCTCGCCGAGGAAAATCAGAAACGCCAGCGTTTGGACGATGTGAATGGTGCGGACGGACAGTTGCAGGGGAATCTCGTCAAAGCCGTACTGGAGGATGAAGGTGGCCACCACGATCACGCCGGTGACGAGATTGACCGCGATCGTCCAGGTTTCCAGGGTCGGCTTTTTGTATTCGATTTTCACGTTGCGCGATTCGTCCGTGAGATCGTCGTGCCTTTGAAGCGGCGGCCGGGCCGACCACGGGGCCGTCGGGACCGCCCACCTGCGGGCCCAGATATACCGCAAGGCGGCGGCCCGTGGCAAGGGTGAACTTGAGGGGGGCGGCCCCCGCCGGACCCCACGCGTATGGGGGATGGGGTCCGTGGAGAGGGCCGTGGCCTGTTGCTTCATCCCGCTTGAATCACGCCGTGCACGGTTGCACGTCGCCGTCGAACGTGATTTACTGGCCGGCCGGTGTCTTCGGCGACGGAGTTTCTTTGCTGTGGAATCCGCATGGCGATTGTCACTCTGCATGATGTGCACAAATCGTTCGGCCCGGAGCGGGTCTTTGAGGGGTTGCGCCTGGTGCTGCACCCGGCCGAAAAGGTCGGCATGGTCGGCCCCAACGGTTCGGGCAAGACGACGCTGCTGCGCCTCATCCGGGGCGATATCGAGCCGGACATGGGGCGCATCACGCGGCGCAAGGGCCTGCGCGCGGCCTACCTGCCCCAGGAGCCTCTGTTCGATCCGCGGCAGTCGGTCATGCAGGTGATGCACGCCCAGGTCGAGTCGCTGCTGGCCCTGCAGGATCGGATGCACGAGGCGGCGGCGCGATTGGAGCATCTGACCGGACGTGATCTGGAGCGGGCAATGGAGGAGTACGAGCGGATCTGCCACGCGTTCGAGACCTCCGGCGGATACGTCGTGGACGCGCGGATCAAGGCGACGCTGGCGGGGCTGGGGTTCGAGGAGGAGCTCTGGGACCGGCCGGTCGGGGCGCTGAGCGGCGGGCAGTTGTCGCGGCTGGGCCTGGCGCAGGTCCTGCTCGAACCGGCGGACCTGCTATTGCTCGACGAGCCGACGAACCATCTGGACCTGCAGGCCACGGAGTGGCTGGAGCGGTTTTTGACGCAGTACGACGGCGCGGCGGTGATCGTCAGTCACGACCGTTACCTGCTCGACCGGGTCACCGGCAAGACGATCGAACTGGCAGACCGGCGGGCCACGGTCTGGAAGGGCAACTACAGCGCCTACCGTCAGGCACGGCAAACCCGGCAGCTCCATCAGGAACGGGAGCACGAGAAGCGCGTGGAGTTCGTCCGTCGCACGCAGGACTTCATCGCGCGGAATAAACAACAGGAAGGGATGCGTAAGACCGCCCGTGGCCGGGCTACCCGGCTGCGTAAGCTCCTGGACCGCGAGCCCGACTTTCTCAAGGCCCCCGGGCGGCAGCGGCGGCTGCAGTTCGGCTTCGAGAAGCCCACGGCCCGCAGCGACTTGGTGCTGCGTTGTGAGGGGTTGACCAAGTCGTTCGGCGAGCTGACCCTGTTTGAGGATATGTCGTTCGATGTGCTCACCGGCCAGCGGCTGTGCATCACTGGGCCCAACGGCACAGGCAAGAGCACCCTGTTGAAGCTGGCCCTGGGTCTGCTTGAACCGACGGCCGGAACCATCTGCCTGGGGTCCACGTTGTCGGTAGGCTACCTCGATCAGCAGGCCGCTACCCTGGAGTCCCGGAACACCGTGCTCGACGAGGCCGCAACCGCCGCACCGGACCTGAGCGAGGAGCAACTTCGTTCGCGTCTGGGGGCGTTCCTCTTCGGTGGCGAGGACGTGTTCAAGAAGGTCGGCCAGCTCAGCGGCGGCCAGCAGAGCCGGCTGATGCTGCTCAAGCTCGTGTTGTCCCGCCCGGATGTGCTGATCCTGGATGAGCCCACCAACCACCTGGACATCGCCGGACGCGAGGCCCTGGAGCAGGCCCTCCAGGACTATGGCGGGGCCATTCTCGCCGTCAGCCACGACCGCTTCTTCCTGGATCGGATCGCCGACCGATTGCTGGTTATCGGCGTCGATGCCCAGGGCCGTCGCTGCATGGGCCGCACCGAGTTCATCGCCGGCCCTTCCCCCTACCAGCGGTACGCCGAGCGGCTTCAGGGATCGGCCGATTCGTCGAGTGCAACGCCGCCGCCCGCCGCCCGCGAGGGGCGCGATCGCGGGTCCAAGTCCAAGCCCCACTCCCCCTCAAACCGCACGCCGGCACATCTGCGCCAGTACAACCGCCTGACCCTCGAGCAGTTGGAGGAGCGAATCGAGGCCCTGGAGGGGCAGATCGCCGGGCTGCAGGAGCAGTTTGGCCGGGCGGAGATCTATCTCGATCCCGACCGGCTTGCCGAGCATCAGCGGTGCTTCGACGCCAGGAAGGCCGAGCTGGATGAGCTCTGGCAGGCCTACGAGCATCGTCATCGGTAAGCGCAACCCCTCAGCGGATATCGAGGCGATACGTCCCCGGCTCGGTACAGGTTACCTGGACTCGTCCCTCCGGCTCGCTGCAAAGGCGGATGGGCGCCGGTGGCTTGTCCTTGACGGTTACGGTCACGCCGTCGTCACCGGCGCGGACGTCCATGCGGGTCTGCTTGTAGAGCAGGTTGCTGATGCTCATGCGCGGGCAGGCCTTGGGCAGGCGCGGCGCGATCACCAGCCGGTCATCCGGGCGGGCCTCGATACCCATCAAGCCGTACACGACAATCGACGGCACCAGGCTGCTCTCAAAAAACTCGTAATCAATCCCCAAGCCTCCGGCGGTGCCCCCACCCTGCAGGGTCGTGCCGCGCTGGCCGCCTTCGTAGTACTTGCGATAGCCGCCCTCGCGGTGCACGTCCTTTTCCCAGTCCAGGATTTCGCCCAGGCGCTGCCAGGCGTTGTCCGCGCCGAGATAACGCAGACGCGCCCACAGGTCGTAGAACGAAAAGCCCAGCACCGCGCCGCCGTCCTGCACTTGCCCGCCCCAGGGGATGCTCTGCGGGCTGTGCCATCCCTGGCCGTACCAGTCGAGGTTGCGCAGGGTCGTGGCCCGCGGCCCGAACCGCCAGTGGTAGATGTCCTTTCCCGTGGAGGTGTCGCCCTCGACGATGCGGCGGCCCGTGATCCAGTCCAGGATGTCGCGCGCATGGCCCGGCGTGGCGATGTCATACCAGATGGCGTCCAGATTCAGGAAGGTATAGCCATAGTCGTAGGCCTTGCCGTTCTTGTCGATCGAGGCGTAGAAACGCCCGGCGGCCTTGTTCCAGAATCGCCGATTCGCCTTGGCCTTGACCTCGTCGGCGTGCCGCCGCAAGAAGTCCGGCTCCAGACGCAAGGCCCCTTGCGGCATGGACCAGCCGGGGTGCGAGGCGATCGCCTCTTCGAGATCGGCCATCGCCACCGTAGCGGCGTAGTACTGGCTCGTGGCGTACATATCGTCCCAGCCAAAGGGCATCAGGTCCCAATAGTTGTTCCCGATGCCGTGGCCGCCGTGAAGGGTCACCCGGCCCTTTTCATCACGGCTGAAACCCGGCAGGCCATCGTGCCCGGGCCAGGGATTACGGATGTGCTTGTGCTCCAGTCCGCCCATGACCGTTTGCTGATGCCGCAGGGCCAGGCGCATCCGGTTGATCTGCTGCTTGAGAAAGTCCAGGTCCTGCGTCCAGGCGAAGTAACGGGCGCAGGCCAGGATGAAGATCGGGTTGTTGATGGAGTGTCGCGTGTCGTAGGCGGTGAAGAACGAGTCGATCTCGAACGTACCCTCCGAGCGGCCCGGCGCCAGGTTGATCCGCAGCCGCTGAATCGTGCCGGTCCATTCGGGATGCCGGTACAGCGTGATGATCGAGTGATCAAAGCGGCCCGACAGGGGCGTGCGCTCCGGCCAGAAGTACACGCGGCGTGAAGGGGCGAAGTCCGAGTCGCCTTCCCGCATCCATTCGATATAGGGGACGGCCTCGTGACGGTCGATTCCCTCGCGCCGCCAGCGCAGTTGCAGATAGGGCGACTGAAACGCCTCAATGGCGACGCCCTCGGGCGTAATCAGCGTGGGGTCCGGGCCGGTCGCGCGGAGCGTCCAGGCGTTGTTGACGATGCCCTCGGAGTGCAGGCTTTGCAGGCCGAAGGCGCTCGCGGCCTTGGCGCCCACGTACTCCTCGCGCTTCCATCCCCGCAGGGCGTCGCCGACCCAGCCGGGCACCTTGTCGAGCGATTCCTGAAAGTGCCACCCGACGGCCTTGCCCCGGACGCGATCGGGCCCGAAATCCGCCTGGGTCCACAGCGGAAACGGCCAGCCGTGATCGTGCGCGTGCGAGAAGTGCTGATGCGTCAGCACGTACCCCTCATCGTCCATCTGGATGGCCAGAAGGTTGCGACGGTGGACCTGCTGAATCGTGTCTTGCGAGCCCCGTGGCCGGGCGTTGCCCATCCAGATGTCACTGGTCAGCAGGTATTCCTTGTTGAACAGGGTCACCCCGTTGCCCAAGCGGTGGTGGAAGTGGTACCACAGATAGTGGTTCAGCAGCGCCGCCTCTTCCTCGTGCCCGGCGAACTCAAATCGCCAGAAGTCCGCCGGCACCCGGGCCTGGAGCCGGGCGATCAGGCTGGCCCCCTCCGCCGGTTCGGTCGAGGTCGTACTCGACGCGCAGGTCGACAGGATCATCATGACAAGAAACACGACGCTACAACAGGCTCTTCTCATCGCCCCTGTCCTTTCAAGTGCAGTTCAAAGATGCCGGGCCCGCCGGGTCCCGACGTATCGGATCCGACGCAAGGCACCGTCGTGTTCAGGGCTCGACCCTCTGCAATCGGTCCCATTCTTGATCGAGGTCGGTCTCAAAGTCGGTCAAAATCTTGCGTAACGCGTCGTTCAGCGCCGCGATCAGGTGGTCGGCCTGGGCACCCGCGATGGGCGTTCGGGCCGTGTACGTGCGGTCGAAGACGACGGGATTGCGTCCGCGGGTCTCACGGACCAGGACAAGTTGCATCTCCAGCACGGCGTGAGGAGCGTCGGCGACGACGTAGTCGCCATACATCGCGACGACGCGCCCTTCCAGGGTGTGGGTGATCTCGGCCCGGCTGGACGGGTCCACGACGTGGGCGAACAGACCGGCGGCGGCCATCCATTGACGTATCTCCGCGGTCAGCATCGCCTCGGGCGGCGTGACGAACTGCTTGTGGTAGTCGATCTCGAACAACGTCTTGCTGACGCGGTAGACCAGTTGGTCGGTGGCGAAGGGCTCGGCTACGCGGAACATCCGCACGCACAGCGTTCCCTGCCGGCGCGTCTGCGGCGGACCCGTTCGTTCAACATCCAGCACGAAGTGGCGATTGCGGGGGGCCTGTAACGTGTTGCTCGCGCAGCCGGCCAGACTCAGCGCGATCATCCCCAGGACCAGCGCGCGACGGACGTCATCTCGTTCGGTGTTCATTGGGTCACCTCCGACGGGGGCGGTTCCTGTCCGAACAGAAGCCGCGACGGGTTGGCCCGGATTCGTTCGGTGGTCTCCCGCAGATTCTGCGAGGCCCGTTTTAGGTTAAGGGTGATTTCCTCGGCGTCTCCCTCGGCGCCCTGGATCAGCCGTTCGGCTCGCTGTAAGGTATCGTGCAATTGGGTAACGGCCTGGCGTATCGTGCGATCCTCCGGGTCGGGGGATTCGCCCAGGACGTCCACGACGATGCGGTTGGTTTTCTCCAGGGAACCGACCAACCTTTGGAGGTCGGCCCGCACGTTCGACACGTCCGCCTGTTCAACCGCCACGCGGATCGCCGCGATCAGATCGGCAAGCTCCTGTCGCGTCTTGGCGATCTCGGCATCGGCCGCGATCTGCTGGATGGCCACGAGGGTGCCGTCCAGGGACTCGCTGAGCCGCTTGAGATCGACCTGCTCGATCATCCGCAGAATCCTGTCGGCCGACTGGGTGAAGCTGGTCAACGTGCTCGGCGCCCAAGGGATGTAGTACCGCTTCGGCGTCCAGGGCACGGGTATGTAGGGATATCGCTGCGGGTCGAAGTAATCCGCCTCCAGGTAATAGATGCCGGTAATGCCCTGGGGCGAGATCTTCAGCCGCAGGCCGTTGGCCACGGATTCGCGGATGACGTTGGCCACCTCGTTGTTGTGTGGCAGCGACGGCAGGGCCGCGCGATTCACCTCGGCCACGACCAGCACGTAACGGTTGTACTTCTGAAATGCCGAGTCGCTCAACTCACCCAATTCGGGCCCGTATTCCTGCGGCACGAAGCTGATCTGCCGGACCGTTCCAATCTGCACGCCCCGCTGCATCACCGGCGAGCCCACCGACAAGCCCAGCACGGACTCGTCGATATACGTTTCCAGCGCGATCGTGTCGCGGATCAGTTCCCGGGCACTGAGGGCGATCAGCCCGGCGATGAGCATCCCGAGCACCAGCAACACGAATACGCCGATCTTGAAGTAGTTGGCCTTCGTTTTCATGGCACGTCATTCCGTCTCAGGGGCCCCGGCGGCGGGATCGGTCGCCTCGGGCCGGGTCGCGGCATCGTCTCCAATCTGACGGTGGAAGAACTGCCAGGCCGTCGGGTTGCTCGGATCATCGCGCAGCTCCAGGGGATGACCACTGGCGACGATCCCCCGCGACCGGCCATCGAGCATAATCACCCGGTCGGCCACGGCGTAGACACTGGGCAACTCGTGCGTGACGATCACGAACGTGACGCCCAGGCTGCGGGCCAGGTCCAGGATCAGCGCATCCAGCCCGGCGGAGGTAATCGGGTCCAGCCCGGCCGACGGCTCGTCCAGCATCAGAATCTCCGGGTCGAGCGCCATGGCCCGGGCGATGGCGCCCCGCTTTTGCATCCCCCCCGACAATTCGCTGGGCAGAAGCTGTGCATGGTCCCGCAGGCCCACCAGCTCCAGCTTCATCAGCGCCACCAGCGTCGCGGCGTGTTTCGGCAGGCGGGTGTGCTCCTCGAGCACCAGCCGCACGTTTTCCAGCAGCGTCATCGAGCCGAACAACGCTCCACCCTGGAACGTCACGCCCACGCGACCCAGGAGGCGCCGCCGTGCGGCGTCGTCGGCGGTCACCAGGTCCTCCCCGTAGATCAGGACCCGCCCCTGTTCGGGTTCCTCAAGGCCGATCATGTGCTTGAGCAGGGTGCTCTTGCCGCATCCCGACGGCCCCAGGATCGTGAACACCTCGCCGGGATAGATCTCGAACGAGACGTTCTCCAGCACAACGTGATCGTTATACCCCGCCGTGAGGTTCTCGACCCGAATGATGGGTTCGCGCTCGACCATTCAAATGCCCATATAATGATATAGTACCGCGAAGACTCCCTCGGCCATGACCGTCAATACGATGCCGCTGACGACGGCCCGCGTGGTCGAGATGCCCACCGCGCTGGGGCCCGTTTCCGTCTGCAATCCCCGCAGGCACCCGACCCCGCTGACGAGGGCGCCGAAGACGAACCCCTTGACCAGACCCGAGAACACGTCCACCGGTCCGATGGCGCTCTGGACGTGCTGGGAGTAGACCACCAGGGGAAACCCCAGCGAGAGCATGACCAACCCGGAACCGACCAGGCCCGCCAGGTTGGCCACGATCGACAACAGCGGCGTGACCAGGATGCCGGCGATCACCCGCGGTACGGCCAGAAACCGCACCGGCTCCAGCCCCATGGTCACCAGGGCATCGATCTCGTTGTTGATCTTCATGGTGCCGATCTCGGCGGCGAAGGCCGAGCCGCTGCGGCCGGCGAGGATGATCGCCGTGATAAACGGTCCCAGCACCCGCACCAGGGCCAGGGCGGCCAGGTCCGCGACGTACACCTCCACGCCGAACTCCCGTAACGGCATGGCCGAACTGAAGGTCGTGATCAATCCGAAGAGAAACCCCAGCAGCGCGACGATCCCCACGGCGTTGGCCCCGGCCCGCTCGAAGATCAGGAACATGTCCCGCCAACGGAATCGCCAGGGGCGCATCAACACCTCGGCCATCGCGACGGACAACTCGCCGATAAACGCCACCTGCTGGCGAAAATCATCCCACGCGTGAACCGCCGCCCGGCCCACCTCCTCGGCCAGGCTGAAATGCCGCCGTTGCACGCGTCGCGGCCCGGCGAACTGCCTGGGCTCGAACCGATCCAGCCGTCCTGAAAAACGTGGGTCAAGCCCTTCGATGTGGACGGGACAACCATGGTGCGATCCCCACAGTCGCACCTCCAGGAGCAGCGCCAGACCGGCCCCGTCGCAGTAATCCACGCCCTCAGCTTCCACGCGGATCACCTGCGGCTGGTGTCGGCCCAGCGTTGTCAGCACGGGATTCCACAGGTCCGCCGTGGTGCGGGCGTCGAGCCGACCGGTCAGGCGCAAGACCAGGGTATCCGCGTCGGTCGCTACCTCCATCGACACCGGCGGCGACCCTCCCACTCCAGCGTTCCTGTTTGCCGCTTCGTCGTTGGCCATGGCGAAAACGACCTCCCGTGGGGTCCTGTCTAGCCGACGTGGGGGTTCCTGTCAAGAAGATCGGTCGGGTGTTGGGAACTCCGCCGTCTTATTAGATCACGCCATGGCGGAGCGGTTCCCTCGATGGGGACGGCGGGATGCCGGCCTGCGGCCTGTTGGGTGATCCAATTTCCTTTGACAGTCGGTCGGCCCGTCGATATGTTCCCAGGGAGTTGACCCGGTGCGGACCGTCCGGCAAGAAGCCGATGACGCGGCTCCGGAGCCGGGCACCGCAGGATAGGCCACCCGAACCGGTCGGCCCCATGAGGAACAGGGACACCGCTTGCGAACCATGAACACAGGCGAGATTTTCGATCAGGTCGTGGATCGCGTGCGAACGCTGGACCCGGCCAACAGCCGGGCGTGGTTCGATCTGCTGCGACTGGTCGATTTCAACGGCGGCACCCTTGTCGTCGGCTGCCCCGATGAGGCGACCGCGCTGTTCTGCGAGGACCACTGCCTCGACGCCTTCACCCAGGCCGCCCAGGGGATCACCGGTCATCTTGTCACCGTGCGTTTCGTCGTCACCCAGTCCCACCGGCCCGAGGTGGACGCGGCGCCGGCCCAAGGCGTGCGGATTCACCCGGATTACACCTTTGAGAGCTTCGTCGTGGGGCCCTGCAACCGGCTGGCCCATGCCAGTTGTATCGCGGTCAGCCATGCCCCCGGCGTGACCTACAATCCCCTCTTTCTCTACGGCAACGTGGGCTTGGGCAAGACGCATCTGCTGCACGCCGTTTGCCACGAGGTCCGCGCCACCCAGCCGCAGGCCCGGATCGACTTCTTGAACTGCGAACAGTTCGTCAATTCGTTTATCAACGCCATCGAACATGGAACGCTGCCCGAGTTTCAGGGTCGCCTCCGTTCCCTTGACGTCCTGGTCATCGACGATGTGCAGTTCCTCCGCGAGCGGGAGCAGAGCCAGGAGGAGTTCTTTCACACCTTTAACGCACTGTACAACAACCATCGACAGATCATTCTGACGGCCGATTCGGCCCCGTCGGACCTGGGCCGCGTGGAGGAACGCCTGATCAGCCGATTCAAATGGGGCCTGGTCGCCCGACTTGATGCGCCGGGCCACGAAACCCGCGTGGCGATCGTGCAGAAGAAGGCCCGCCTGCGGGGCCTGCAGATCGGCGAGGACGTGGCCGATCTGATCGCCCACCACGTTCGGACCAACATTCGCGAGTTGGAAGGAGCGCTGACGGCGATCTACGCCCTGGCCAAGACACTGGGCGAGCCGATTACGCCGGATCTGGCCCGGCAGGCCCTGGGGGACCAACTGCCGTCAATGCAAAAACCGATCACTATCACCGACATTATCAATGCCGTGACCGCCTACTTCGACGTTCGGCCCGCCGACCTGCAGAGCAAGAAACGCAGCCAGAACATCGCCCGGCCGCGGCAGATCTGCATGTACCTGGCCCGGTCGCTGACGCGCCACAGCCTCGAGGAGATCGGCGGTCATCTGGGCGGGCGGGACCATTCGACCGTGCTGCACGCCTGCCAGAAGATCGCTCAATTGCAGCAGGACGATTCCTCGACGCGGGCGCAACTGGAGGAACTGACCCGCCGGATCGAGACCGGCTGAGAAACCGCGCAAAGCGGATGGGGTCGGTCGACACAGAAGTTGTGCCCGGATTCGGCGGGCCTCGAGAGCAGGGTTTTCGTGGATGCGTTTGTGATACGGGCCGGGCGATTTGTGGGGTCCCGTGAACGCGAGGATTCGGGCAAACCTTTTCTCGGTCCGGCAGTACATGAATGCAGCCCGGCGAAAGGCGAATCTGCGGGCGGGTGAAGGACAGGTATGGCTTACGGAGCCGTCTGGAAAGGAGCCACGGGAATGAGCGAAAAGCCCGAAGTGTCGCAAAGAAAATACGATATCTCGATCATCCGTCCCGAGTTGCGGGAGGCCGACTTTCACCTGCGCGGCAGCGACATGAGCAAGCCGCGGCTGGCCGCCATCCGAAAGGGGCTGCGGACGCTGCACACACTGGAACTCATGGCCCTGACCATCTACAGATACCAGATCACGAAGGAGCCGGATGATCTCAACCGCCAGCTCATCGCGGCCATGTGCAATGAGATGGGGCACTACCAGGATTTCACGGTCAAACTGTACGAATTCGGCTTTCGGCCGAGCTGTTTGCGGTGGGCGTATTGGCTGGTGGGCTTTTCGTTCGGCTTCGGGTCGCGGCTTTTGGGGCGACGGGCCACGCTGAAGACGGGCGTCTGGGTCGAGAGCAAGGCCGTGGCCCATTACGCCGAGCTTTTGGAAAGCATCGACTGGGACGAGGAGACCCGCCGTGTCGTCGAGAAGAACCAGGCCGATGAGGACGGGCATATCCGTCGGTGGCGCCGGGCCCTCGAGTCCTTGTAGCCGGATGGCGTCCATTATCGGGCCGCCCGGCTATTCTGCTGATGCGGGGGAGGGAAAAACGCCCAAGACCCCTTGCAGGACCCCCCGGCCGAGGGTATAAAAGCGTTTTCGCCGGAAGCTGCGGCGATACGGGTGATTAGCTCAGCCGGTAGAGCAGCTGACTCTTAATCAGCGGGTCGTGGGTTCGAATCCCTCATCACCCATGCAGAGGTCTGCCTGTAAATGCGGAATCCGTCCCGCCACAAACCCCTGGCGCGTCCATGCCACCCGGTCCGGCCTTGGGTTCCCGATGTGCCTCATTCCATGACCAGGTCACCCAGGTCCAAATATCCGGTGTCCGATTCGCCCGCGGCAAAGGGCCATTCGTGGGGCTGGCCCCCGTGGGTACAGACCACCTTGTAGTCCCAGCCCACGGGCATCGGCTGGATTTCGAAGGCCCCGTTGGCATCGGTCTGGGCATATCCAAAATCCAGACGCCAGCCCGTCTCAACACACAGGACATTCACGTTGTGTTTTGCGAGGGGGCTGCCCTGTGAATCCACAATCCGTCCCTTCGGGATGACCTGTGGTTGTTCCGGGAGAGCTATCGTATCGTTTTGCCGGGCCCGCACAATTCCCGCGTAGAGGACGCCGTAGGGTCGTCGCATGTCCTTGACCTGGAGAAAATGATCCACCCTTGGTTCGCCCTCCGCCGGCTCGGCGATCCACTCCAATTGAACCCGTCCGTCTTCATCTGTCCGGCCCTGCTTTGCGTGCTCCCACTTGTCACCCAAACGATAACACTGCTTCACCCAGGCATTCGGGACAGGACGGCCGTGCTTATCCACGACCGACACGGTGACAAAGACCGGTTGGGGTTCGAGGAGAAACTCGATCGGGCGGTCCGACCATGGGCTGAGCTGATACGTCCGATTAGGCGTCAGGTCCTCATACCCCTCCGCCCGGACAGACTCAATGACATAAGTTCCGCCTTCGAGGATGGCGCAGTTGGCATATCCCTTCTCATTCACGGATGCCTCGTATCGCCCACTTCCCTCGCGGAAGGTCACCACCACAACGGCCCCGACCACCGGCTCCCGCGTTTTGCGATCCTTGACGTTCACCCGAAGGGTGCTCACGCTGGGCTTGGGGGTCTGTTGAATCCACTGCCCGTCACGGCGAATCGAAGGGTAGACCGCGTCCCCATACGTGCGGTGGGCCTCGAACTCGGCCTTGGGTTTAATCTCGATATCCCACTGATAGACCCGTGAGTCTTCGACCGTGACTCGGCGTTTGCCGTATTGGTAGTTCTTGGGCTGAGCCCCTATCTCGTGGGTACCCTGCCCCAGGCAAATCCGACCGAGGCCATCCTTATCCACGTCAAGATACACCGTGTTGCCTCTTTCCTGCTTGATCGTCAGCCGGGCTTGTTTGTCGACAATGGGTTCGCCGGTGACCGCGTCCACCAGACGGATTTCACAGGCCGCCCCGCCCGCGAAACCGTCGGCGACGATTTCGTCGGTGACTTCGTCCGACATCAATACGATACGAATATCCTGAGTCCCAGCCTCCACGTCCGCGCCGGCCCCCTTCCATACCACGGCGGCCCAAAGGTGCACGGGGCCCGGCTGGAGTCCGTCGAACTCGAATCTCCCCGTTGGGTCCGTTTCCATCGTCTGCTTTAATCCCTGGCCTTGGCTCTCCAGGGTGACCGTTGTCTTCTGAAGCGGTCGGCCATACTTGTCCACAACGATACCGCCGACGGAAAGGTCGGCGGGCGCGAGCAAAAAGTCGCCCAGGTCGATCGCTGGCGGGGCAAGATCGATTTGAGGTATGCCCCCGGTCCCTGCTCGTGCGGGGTCTTCTCTAAGAAGCTTCGCCCGTTCGCCCAGACCCGTAGCGCTCGCCGTGACGCGGTAGCCGACTTGGCCGCGCTCCAGGGGCACGGCGGGGAACTCGAATCGCCCCTCGTCGTCGCTGAGGCGTTCGGTCACCGTCACGTACGGGACCTCATCAGTTCCCGTCAGGTCAACTCGAACCAACTCGACGACGACCAGGGCATCGGCGATCGGTTTTCCTTCGGCGTCCACAACTCGTCCGATGACGCTCTTTTCCGGCTGCAGTTGGATCTTCAAAGGCCCGGAAATCCGCGTGGAACGGTCATAGAGGCGCATCCCCAACAGTTTCCGTGGTTCATGACGGGCTACAAGCAACCGCGCATCGGGTGGAGGCTTCGGCATCACGGCCAAGAGGTCTCTGATGGCCGTGGCGGGTGCGCCTTGTCGCGCGAGATCCATGACCGTTTCTGTTTGAGCCTTGGCTTCGGGGGATCGCGCATCCGGATCCTCGGCGACGACCTCTTCCGGCAGAAGGAATCGTCCTTCTTCGTCGGACACGGAGACTTGGGTCCGATCCGGGAGAATGAACACTTCAGCTCCCACCAGCGGGTTACCCTCAGGGTCAAATGCCGTTCCCATCACGCCCTGCAGAGCCGTGAACGGTATGCGTACAGAAGCCGTCTGTCCGGAGGTGATCTCCAGCACATGGTCCTCGCGGAGGTCTGCCCATTGACCGTCTTTGCCTACGCTTACAAGCCGGTACGTTCCAGGAATCAGTTGGAACTTGACCCGGCCCTGTTCATCGGACACCCCGGAGATCGTCTGGCCAGCCGGGTCGGTCTGAGCCTCCCCTACCCATGGCTCAATACGGACGGTGACCCCCTCCACCGGTTTGGATTCACTCCCCTTTTCGATCACCTCGACGTTCAGATAGCCGGCCCGAACGGCGTACATCGTGACGGATTGGGTTTCATTCTCGGGAACCTGAACCCGCACCTGCTCAGCGGACCATCCCCTTTTGCGTGCGGTGATACGATTCACGAAGACCGTGTACTCACCGGCCAGCAGATCGGCCACTTCAAAGCATCCTGCCAAGTCCGTGGTGACCATGCAGTTATCTAACCCGCCGATGACGGGGGCCAGATCGAAGCCGCCTCCGAGGTGATAGGTCCCCAGCCGACCGTTGGGCCCCTGGACCCGGGAGATGTACACGGTTTCGTTGGGGATGGGCTCGCCGGAGCCTGCAAAGCAAAGCGTGCCTTTCAATGCGCCGTTGCGATACAGGGTTATGG